>JGI24158J21664_10007338_pt1 | contig 14645 bp, 9 predicted proteins | sample Ectturendosymbi3_FD_21664 | JGI IMG/M metagenome (IMG submission 21664) | reverse complement strand
GAATTGATGAAAGAGAAGTTGGAGTTACACATGGCAGTGCATAATTGCGAAATATTTATGCACGACGGGGCGCCATGCCATCGGGCAAAAATCGTCATGGACTTTCTCAAGATGCAAAATATCAAATTGTTGGAATGGCCGGGAAATAGCTTAGACCTTAATACAATTTAGAATTTCTGGGCAAAACTGAAGAATAGAGTTGCTAAGAAGCATCCAACCAGTCTTATGTCGCTTATTATAACCATCAAGTCATCCTGGGTTTTGGACAAGCCCACAGAGCTGTGCTGAAACCTTATCGAGAGCATGCCAAGACGGATCAGGACAGTGTTAGAGGCCAAAGGAGGACATAAAAAGTACTGAATGTTGATATTTTTTATGTAAAATAGATAATAATATAAATTCGACGACTATCTATGAAAATTATAGATCGGAAACACCTGTGCACTTTCATTACGCTACAACATAGGTTCCCAACCATTTTTGAAGCTGGCACCCCTTTCATAAATATAAAGTTGCATTCGCTCCCCTTTTTAGAAAAGCAAAGAAATCACGGAAACAGTCCAATTTTGCAATATCTTCATTTTTTAAATTATTACTTGTAACCAGGCCCGCAATCAGGGGGAGACCAGGCAATTATCTCCCCAAGTTTTTAAAAACAAATTTGGTTGTTATGCAAAAGCATTTCCCACGCGACAATATCAGCTAGTTGCGACCCTGCTCATAACGTTAGGCCCACTGAAGTCACAACAGAAAGCGCTCAGCGTACTATTTAACTTCCATGTCTTACTACTCATTAGAAACCAAGCTAGTGACTTTTTGCTGCTTCTCTGAGATTATCCACTCATACCTTGACACACACTTATTCATAGCCACGCACAAATCGTTCAAAGGGTTCAAACGGTTCTGATACTTGTTTTTTTTCAAATGAAGTGGAAAGGAAAATCCAGATTCGAACAAATATGTTATTTCAAAGGGCACTAGAGTAAACACGATTTTGTACTCAATTTTTGGTAACTTTGCATGGTTGAATACCAGAAACTTTCGAGTATTGTAGTATCAAGCAACAACATTGACATAATTGCGCCATAAACNTTTAAAAGTCACAATCGCATCACCGGCAATCTTCAGCGTGGTAACCGCAGCGCAGAGTTGTAAGTCGGACTGGGCTTTCAGGTCATGCCAAGTTCNGACTTAAATTGGTCAAAATGTTTCTGGCCTGCACACGAAATTTTTCACATTGAGGGACGTGTTTGCCACCAGTTACTGTTGAAGCAATCAAGTTGATTAAATCTTCAATAAAAAATGATGTAATTGTGAACTATATNGTCACAATACTTTGCTATGCCACCAATACCCTGCAGTGGCCCACCCCGTATTTAATTGATTGTTAGCCACCCGTGAGTGCGCTTGAACATAGCTTACCTAAGCCTCTGAGATATTTTCGCGTACTAGCACGTTTCGCGTTTTTGGCAACCCTTGTAACATAGGCATGGCCAGGAAGCCATTCCCCCCCCGAAATTTTTAGCGTATCTAGTCATTTTGTGCTTTGAGAAGCGGCGTCCCAAAAAAAACACTGCTGCTCGCCTAAAATCAAGCATTTTGACACCCCCAAAAACTTTTAGGCTGGCTACGCCACAGCTTGGTAATTATGTTTACACCACTACAACTGCCTTTTGTTCATCATACTCTTTCCAGTGACGGATGTGCACGTGGTGCTAAAGAGAATAGAAAGGCAAAAGGAGGGTTTGTTTGATAAAACAAAGCCAAGGAAAGACTAGCCATCATCTATACCTTTCGATAAGGTAAAGAAATAAAAAATGTAAGACGCCCTTGATTATTATATGCCGCATGATATGATGAAAAAAAACTTTATAAGCCGCAGCTTACAATCGCATAAATGCGGTGTCTTGACTCACTAGGTAAATTATGATTTCGTGTCTAAATCAGGCTTCAAAAATAAATGTCGCGATAGGGCTTGTGATTTTGTGTTCGGTCTCCATAATGAAAGGGTCGCAGGTTGGACATAGCTGCTCTAGACCCAACTGCTAGATGGAAGTATTTTGCTCAAGATTTTATTGGAAACTATGCTAAAATCCAAGTCTTTTGAGTCTTTGATCTGCTTTCTAGCGTTTCTGGTTTAAAAGTTAAAATAAAATTACCTGTTTTTATAAAATTATCAAATTTTGGAAAAATTACCAATATTATGTTTTTTGTCCAAAACTTTTAAACCAGAAATGTTAGAAAGGCAATCAAAGACTCAAAAGACTCTTACTTTACCCTAGTTTTCAATACAAAATTGAGCGAAATGCTTTGATTAAGCTGCTGGGCCCTAGGCTTGGTAAACTGAACCAAAATGGCAAAAAATCTACTAGAATCCTGCCTGGTGCAGGTTGAACCGCACTGGTTGCGGGTACCTGTGTTTGTGTGGTGGGTACGGGAACCTGCACTGCTTTGCGTGCGTGGTGGGTGCGGGTTGAACTTGCTGCAGGGCGGGCGCAGGTTGAGAAATTCTTTGTGTAGGTAACTGAGTGTTGAGCCAAAGCACCTGAACTTAATCAGCTCAAAAATCTCAAAACACGTGGACGTACAGCACTAGTGTTGTTTGCCAGCATTGCTCTTAGGACAGTACGCCTGCAGCAATTATTACATTATGATGTAACAACGCTATGTTGCGAAACGTTAGCTCAGACTCTTGCCATGTGGTGGGCAAGTGAACATTTTCCAATGCTACCGTCGTACTGGGTGAGGAATAATTCAGTCTAGCAGCACTTCCAAATGGATAAAACAACGTTTAACGCACAGCTAGTCACAACTGAACTGAAATGTGTTTTTTTATCACCTCAAATCTGTTGACTGCGAAAGATCAGATCTGTGGAAAGTTTTGGTTTGGTTGTCAATGAAAAAGAATGAGTAGCTTGATCATGCTGCTTGTTAGACTTGTCTTCAGACGTTATAAGTAGGGCAAGTTTTTCAGCTTTTTTTACACCTTCCAACAACTTCAAAGTGTTAGGAAGCACATGGATTTTGTCTGAAACTACAGCTGAAACGATATGAGAGAAACCTGACAATTACTTTTATTAACCCTACACGTGACAACCTTCTGAAAATGTACTGCTGTTATTTTTTACTTTTCCCACAGTTAAGCCATTGTGTTTTTCACATACTATCCCACTGTGCTGATTAGTCTATAATGCTTTTGTTTAGATATTTGTTCAGATCAATTATTGCAACTAAAACCTGGCAATGATATCTCATTTTGTATGGTTTTGGCATTTGTTTTTTTGGTTTGTTATGTGAGTGATAAAGTAGTCAGCTTGAGTGATAATAATTCCTAAGCGTAATGTTGCTTAATGTAAACATTTTCTTTAGGATATCTTTTGTTGATTTATAACAAAGAAACTTCATGACAGTGTGCTTCAAAATGCACTCATTAAGCTTCCGGCTGGTTCTGGTTCACTTAAAAAAGATTTTGTTCTAGCTCTTTCGATTGTTGAGATTTTGCACTTTTCTATTTTTTGGGTTGTTTCCATGGAAATGCTCATAGAGGAGGCGTCAAAACAACAATTGATTCAACTTTTTTTGTCATTTTTGTGAATGATGAGTCCAACTGCCACGTTTGACCAACTTACATAGAGATCTGAGACATACGCCCAAAATTGGTACGGCCTAGCAGACGCGGACAGAGTAATGTACAACAAACGTGGAGGCTGTGCGGACAGCAGACGGAAGCTGCTGATGCGGTGCGGACAGCGGGCACCGATTTTCTGTCCGTGCCATCTCTAACAGACACTTCACACTTGACCAAGTTAACCGTACTGCTAGTATCGTGTATTCTCTGGACTAAGCTAGATGCAGTTCGAGCGGAAAAATAATCCCAGGAGAGTTTTTGTTGCTGGTGGCAAAAGAAAATTATATTATGTATGACTGATTGTGATATAAGTAGCTGGTTTTTATTTTTGTTAAAGCTGTTTAGCATTGCAATTTTACTACTATCCAAACAAAGAATGAGTGAAGACCTGTCATGTCAAGCATCGAGTTTGATGCATCATCAGGAAGCATGTGTTGAATCTCCACCAGCCAAGAAACAAAAGTTGGAGACTGTGCCAACTTCATCAGAAAAGCTTGAAGAAAGGTTGAACCACATTTTAAAATGCAGCGTAAGTATGTTGTTTGTCATTTGTTTGTCACAAAGTAAAGCAGGTAGCAAGATATTGTTTTAAGACACTGGTACTGTTCTGGAAAACTCATACTGCATCCTTTCTTTATCCATGTACATTTTATATAATGCTGTTTATGAATGCATGAACTTTGGTGTTTCACCAATAGTACTGTGTTTGTTGTTTGAAACAATCTATAGCCTTTCTCAAATGGAAATATATCTCGGTTTTGCGTAGATTGTTTCTATATTATCCTTATTTAGGTCAATAAAAAACTGCTGTGCAAACAAATTTAATTAAGGTTTAACATCCACAAACAGTTAAACAGCATTTGACACACTTTTTTGTGTTTTGCCAACACTATCAGTGTTTCTTGGTATTTCCTAATATGTTACTCACATGTATGTTGTTATTTCTGTGTCACACATAATTTAAAAATAACTCAGGCTTTGAGTGTCATTATAAACTCAATAAAGTAGGATATTTTAATATAATTCTTGTGGTAACTCACATCGACTTTGTCATGTGCAATAGTTAACATTTTGCTAACTCCTTTGAGGGTGTTTTGAAAAGTGCTGTAATTACTACCTTGCCGAATGTATCTACAAGTTTTCAAGGATTGACCTTGCCAACTGTGAAGACATTTAAAAAGGTTTTCAGTATAAAATTCAGTAAAATCTCACTCAAAATTCAGTATAAACTCACTTTACTACCACCATCAAAATAATAGTTCTATTATTTTGATGGTGGTAGTAAGTGAGTTTATACTGAATTTTGAAAGACTGTTTTGGTCTCTCAAAACACCCTTGAAAAAGCAATGTGTATATACAGTATATGGCAATGCCAGCACAGCAATATTTATTGCTTCCCAAATTTAACGTTAAGCAGCCCGTTAGAAGATGTCAGATTACCTCATGAAGAATTTTGTTTCAAGGATTGCAAAAACAAATTTAGGTGTCTTTTAGTGATGCTCTAAATATGCAGGTTTTGTGTGCTACACTGGTATTTTTTATTGGATAAATAGCTCTTGTGTGGCATTGTGTACAAATGTTGTTTGCAATATAAGACAATTGGACAAAACTGCACTCTATAATGGATAGATGTGTTGAAAATAGTTCTTATTTTCACTAAAACATTTCTGTCATTTGTACCATAATTTCTATTAAAAATTATAACAGTATTAACTAGTCTATATTTTAAACATTATGATCAAATCAACATTTTTTCAGTTATTTAGAAATATTCAGTCTAAGACCAGAAAACAACCTAGTGTTGAACTGTTTTAGTCCTTGCTATCAGTTAAGCGTTTTTCTCGATTCAAAGCAAATCTTGTGCTTCACATCTCTTGTTGCATAAACAGCTTGCAAATTACCTCAGCTGAAACACGCTGCCCCAAAACGGTAGTGCTGGTAACAAAAGATTTGTTTGACAAAATAGATTGATTTGTAAAAGTAGATGGTGGAAAAAGTATTTTTTTGCATTTGAGATTCTTTCAATTAATGAATCAAAAATAATGTTGCATCGTAACAACTCAACTCGCAGTGTTGGGCCGTATATGCTTATTTTGAAGTGCACTGCGTGTCATATTGAAGTTTTTCTGTTACATTCTGTTTTTACCTATAGCACACCTAACATGTATAGTAATTTAAATCTATACTAAACTATGGTCAGTCATGGTTTACAACTGAGACTAAGTCAGTGGTAATTATGATTGCTAAAATCTCCCAAAAAGTTTTTAGCGATCATAATTATCACTTTGCTATTTTTACCAAAAAAATGATTGGAAATGCAAAGTTTTGTTGCAGTAATTAATACCTAGCACCTTAATGATGGCTTCTTTGCTTGTTTGTAAATATACCTTTGGTATGTGATAGGTGTGCCTAGATCTACCTGCGTCAGCATGCATGCAATGCTGTCATGGCCATCTGATGTGTATTGGTTGCTACCATCACTTATTGGCAGATGCCAGACTCAAGGATGAACAGGTAAGTGTTACTTACTCTGGTGCATGATCAACATTTTTCAAACCAATGCATGGTGTTTTTCTGTAGCTTTTTGATGTTTTGCAAGAGCACTTTTTGGAAGAAGTAGGTGATATTTTTTAACTGACAAATTGCCCCTTTCTGTGGAAGTGTACAACATCACGGCATTTACTTGAATTTGTAACTTTCACCTGTGGTGTCCTTGTTGCTTTGTCAGCCAAGACAAAATTAGTACTTTGCTATCCATTTTATCAAAACTCCACCAAAATGGTGGAGTTTTTATAACAGTTTTAATAAATCAGAAAGGTCCGTTTATAATCGCAAAGTTGTGTTTATATTTATAGCAGTATTAAATCATCAATCATAAAGTTGCATTGACCAACATGTATGTCTTGAGTTGAGCATTGCAGATTTGAATTTATTCCTAACGAAAAAAACAAGTTATGGCAAACACAATATTTAAGCAAAATGAAAACATTTAGAATTTCCAAGTAGAAGTTACCTTCTGGATCAGAAGAAAAAACAAATTTGAAGTTGACATTTTGTAAAGCTTGTTGGACTCTGCTGCATGCAACCAATATTTTGCATATATGCAAAAATACTGATAAGTTCAATTAGCACTAAAGGCACTTTTTTGAAACAGCAGCCTAACTGGTGCATATATCAATCTGTATCTTTATTTGCTGCATTGTGGTTACTGGAAAAAAATTGTTACCTTGCTACTTTTTCTTTATAAGGGCACACGTAAAAATACGTTTTCTATCATCACTTTCAATACTGACATTCTATGTGGGTCAGTCGATCTATGTATTGCATTGGTTCTATGTAAATCAGAGTATGCTATAGTCATCCACGTGGATCTTCTTTCTACAGTGGGCAACTGTGTGTGATTGCCATGCACATTTATACAAAATCGCAATACTAAATTGGCAACCAGTGAGCTCATTAACGGGTGGTTATGTAATTTGAAAAATGATTAATAGTATACTTGTATGCACATTAGTAAAACAACGAGTGTCCAATCTTCAAGAGAGAAGTCCGTCAATCACCACGAATCTCAGCCCGCTGTAGCCCTTTAATCACTTCAGCTATAGTTCACATTGTCTTTGCTTCTGCTGGAAGAAGTAAAAAATAATCTGCTTGTTATATGTATGTTGATGTTATTTTGTGTGACACAATATTAGAAAAACATTAGCTTAGGTTTTAAGATCATTGTGAATTAAATAAGGTATGATAAGTCAAAACNTAGTGNCTTTTTGTTATTTTTGCAAAGCGAGCTTTATAAAAAAGCTTTGGGGGTAATCACTGTTCAAGTGCCTGTGCCAGCACAAGTTGTTTTCGTAATGCATGAGATGCCGACGAGGCTTTGCTGGTAGACCCACCTCGCCGTTTGACTTGACTCTGTCTTCTTCAGGCCACATGCCCATCCTGCAGAGTGGACATCACTCGAAGCTCCTGCAATCGCAACCTCGCCGTAGAGAAAGCAATCTCGGAGCTGCCAGTCGAGTGCTCCTTCTGTTTCAAGCACTTCCCCAGATGTCAAGTGTCGCTGCACGAGAAAGAGCACTGTTCCGACAGACTCGTCAACTGCAGGTGCTAAAAATAATGCTTCAGCCGTCGATCTCTTGCAGGCTGGTTCGTGTTTGCCTGCAGTGAATGAGCACAATGCGCCATCCATCACAACTTCGTGTTTCAAGGAACGGAATCTAATGGTGCAAACTTCAGTTTGTGCGATGAAGTTGAATTGAATTTCACATGTAACAGTTTGGTGCTTGATCATGTTTGATGGTATTTTTTTGTTTGCTTTTGCTCAGAAAGCAGCATTTTGTTTTAACTTTCAGTATCCCTCATATGATTTATGAAGTTGTTTATCTCGTTAAAATATTTCAAAAAAGCTTTGTGTGCTTCAGGGGTCTTTTGTCGCAAAAACCATGTCTTTTTTCGCTGTTTGCTTATGTAGCGAAAAGTAAGTTCATCTGTATAAGTTTGAAATCAACCTGTGTTTTTAGCAAAAACGTGAATGTCTTTTTTAGCTATTTTTTAGGCAGTGAAGAGTTAATACATCTGCTAAAAACAAATATTAAATGGGACCCTTCATAATAACGCAGCAACTGTTTATTTGCAATTCTGAAAGAAAAGTGCTATAAATGCAGTTCTTGCAGTGCTGTGAATGCATTCGCGCCATTATTTTTTAAAGCAAAGTCAAATCGCCACGCATGGACAGTCTCACAGCAGACATTTCTATTTCAGCGTTCCCTGCTGCATTTTTTGCCCATATTTTTTGTCGTTTCTCGGTGCACTGTTCTCCAAATAAACTTTTTTTCGTTTTGCAAAGGTGGACGCTGAGTAACTTAGTCTTCTGTGCATTCGCAAATCTCATAAATTTGCAACATTTGAAGCTTTTATATAATTATTTAGTCACTGTGAGCCAGCATGAAAAGAATTTGCTTGTCTTTGAACATAACGCCAACAGTCCGTTTCAATCGCGTTACCGAAACAAATAATTGCAGTCGTTTCATTCACTCAATAGTTTGGCTGCTTGTTGTGGATATCTGGCTTCGCTTCCTGGTATTCCGTTTAATTTCGTCCAGTGTTATGATTCATTAGACGCTGTCAGCGTTACTTCTGATCATAGGAAGATCAAGTCAGAAATGCGAATATGGCTGCGCGATCAACTTGCTCTCTGCCTTTTTGTCCAGGTTCAAGGAGCTTGGCTGCAATTGGTCCGGCCCCGCCCACGAACTGACCAATCACTCTGAAGAATGTTCCCACCCAAGCAAGTCACACAGGGAGATAATAAAGTGCCTGGAAACAATCAACCAGCGACACGTCGAGCAGGTGCAATACGTTGAGGATGGCATTTGCACGGCAGTTTCCTGATTTATTCTTTTTTACTCTGCCTTTGCACTGACTAGTATCAGAATGAACTTGACCACCAGGTCTGGAACGGACGAACTGGATTGCACCATATCAATAATTGCACACTGAGCCTCATAATTATCGAGTCTTCAGTATAGGCCAGGTCGCAGTTGAGTTGTCACGGCATATTCGTTTCATTGAAAATAGCATCGACCGTTGGTAATAAAGTAGAATGTTTAAATCTTGCTTGGCAGAAAGATATTTTTATGAAGTTTCATGATTTATGAAGTAACTTCTTTCATGCTTAAGGTGCACTCCTTGTTGTGGCTTCTATACTTGTATCAGATCTGGTGCAAGTTTGGAGCTTTATGTCTGGTTCGCAAGGCAATTAAGGTCTTGCATCAGGTGCAGAATGTGTTTTCCTCTGTAAGCAAACCAGTCCCCACGAATTCAGTTTGAGGTTCGTTCTTGATTTGGAAAGCCATGTACTAGGAAAGAAATGTTCAGAGTTCAGCGAATACTTAGACTACATCAATATAATTTCTAGGCTGAAACATCTGTCATTCACGAGCTTCTTATGTGCCAAACCAACCTTGTTGCAATCTGCTAATGTGAATTTTTACATATATTCATTTGTGCCGTTGCCGTCGTTTTTTAAATTGCCGTCGTTTTTTTTAAATTGCTGTCGTTTGTTTTCATTTGTGCCGTTGTCGTCGTTTTTTGCCGTTGCCGTCGTTTTTTTTTAAATTGCCGACGTTTTTTTTCATTTGTGCCGTTGCCGTCGTTTTTTGCCTTTGCTGTCGTTTTTTAAAACAAAATTGTGAAATCGATCAGCAGAAGCGCGCGTGAATTGATGATTGCCCGAGTGTTGCACTAATAACTTGGATTTCTGTTTTTATTGCTTTTCGCCAAATGTCGTCTGACCGGATTAATCGCCACGAAAAGATGTCGCATCAAGTTTCATTTATCACGCACTAATGAAATGGGGGACACTGCCGGCTGGCTGGCATGGTTTTTATCAATGATTACCCATTAACCTCACGCAGTGCGACCGCTTTCACCAGCTGTTGTCAAAAAGATGCAAGCCATTAACATCTCGCAGAAGTAAATACGGTTCGAGTCACAGTTTCAAGGTAGTGGTTTAAAAAAACAGTTTTATTTATTCTCAATATTCTTACACCGCGTTACCCTGCCGTCAATTTTACGTTAATCGGTTTCATAATTTATGCAATCAGCCGTTTCTTTGTTTTTTTGGGTGAGGATTAGACGCAGCTGCGTCGCCGAACTGTAAACTTGCTGATTTTTTCATTCACTACCGCGTGCTTCTGTTTCATATGTATCAAGTTTGTTTTTGTTGATTCATGGCTTTTCAGTTGGGCTGACTACCTTTCTTGACAAAACAGCTGTTCCGCAAGTTGCAATGCAGCAGTTCATGCTTTACTACAAGCTCTGGTCACATGGCAACGAGCTACAAGCGTGTTTCAAATTCAAACATATTTCGTCGCAGACATCGTCGCTCCGAAACATCGTTGACTTGCTCAGCTGCGAGCAAATTTGCTACAGCGAAGTTCAGCTCAGACCATATAGGACCGACGACTTCGTCACGAAGCTCTTCTACGAATCGAACCGTTTTCATTTGCTCGGACACATGTGGGCGCTCAAGGTAAGCGTTGCGAATTTCTTGCAGATGACGTCAGTGATGATTTCATTCATAGACTGAAAGTTGGCCGCTGTTGGTTGGAAGATGCAGCGGTCGTGGCTCAAACGTACAGCACAGTTTCTGAAATTGTTTGAAATTGTTCAGAAACAAGGTTTTATCTTTCACAATCTGGAGAAAACCAGTTTAAACCGGAATGCATTTTCGTAAATCCTGCAACGGATTTTTTTAAAAAACTGAACCACCCACTCAGATGTTGCTCAACCCCTGCTCTCCAGCGGAACTCGTAGTCACTGCACTTTGCTTCAGATACACAGATTCAGGTTTTCGTAATCTAACTTTTTCGTGATTTCTGTGCCAAAAAATCGCTTCCTATATTGGCACGAAGGCTTCACTCCCGCACGCAACGCAATTGACTTAAGCACACATGGCAACGAACGCACAGGAAGATGAAAGGACAGTCATCGCTCCTGGTACAATCGGTCGCCGATGACCTGGTTTTCGTCGAGAGGTCGATTCGGGGTCAACTGTGTTACGTTTCAGCTTTGACTGGGAACAAAGCCTACGAGAGTAGGGTACAAGAGATACTCCCCCACTACTTGAGACTCACGAGGATGAAAATATGCGCGCTAATATGTAATCCAGCCATAAATTACTGTTTCATGTGTATTGCGATATAAATGTACTGTACATACACACAAGCTGTACAAAGTTGCGACGAAGGCTCCAAAAGATAGAGGGGCTCGCTATCGGTCTTCATACCCCCTAGTGAAATTTCTCTTAGAGCCCCTGACTGGGAGTGAGGTAAACCACGAGCATTCGATTGTTTTGCGTCACTGACAGATGTGATGACGTGCGATCTTTGTGACGTTAAACAGCGCGAAACAGATGACAGTTCTTTATGCGTTAACAAGAGGGACGTCACTCGTCATAGATCACAGTAGGTCATTGTGCTCTGTTTTTGAGACGCGCAAAATGTGAAAACGAGTAGCAAAGCACGTGTGTGTGGGGGGGAACACCGCTCGTTTGCGCTTCGAAACACAAAAAGCGATAGGAGTCGATGAGCAGCGCCACCAGCCGGACGTTGACAAGCTGTTTTAACAAAACAAGGGCGTCTAACAACAGTAAGCAATTGAAAGAAATAACAACCTTCGCTCTTTGCTCCGTGGCTTTTCACTTGTTGACCATCATCAGTTCTTCATTCATCGCAGCCACATGTGACACATGCTGAGTGCTGTTGAGTAATTCGTCATTCTTGCGGTGTTAACCTCCTTTTTCGTACAACACCTTTCTGCTTTAGTTAGTTGCATCTTGTTTTCGCTCTATCCAACTCTATGAAGATCCAGAAAATATTCTGCTTTCGATTGCAAAGCACAATTAGGCACTACTGGGTTTGAAATTTTTGTGTGGCAGCGTGACGTCACGAGGTAGTCCCGATGACGTCATGGCGAACTGTAACAAATTTTCATGTGGCAAATCACCCGTTTTCAAAAATAACTTGGACGGAAATCTGCATTTTTTGAAACCTGGGATGGGCCCTCTAGCGTAATCATCCGACAAGTTACATTCCAAAATCCCAATTTTTAGCCACTGCAATCGTTTTGAAGAATTTCATCTGTCTGTAAATTCTATAACTTCGCCATCAGACACTTCCATAAAGCCATCTTAATTATCTCAAAGTAATTGTTACCTTCTTTCAACATATTTCTTGTTATTGAAAACGATTCTGCCACGTCATCCTGATGGAGGGACCAAAATGCTTAACTCTGTTTTCATCGCGAGGGTGGGTTTTGGTTTAGTCCACAGCTACCCCCAAACCATAATCAGTGAAGCACATCCGGGTCATTTGAGGTGCTTAGCCTGACGAAGCCGTTAAAAATATTTTCTTCGCTTTACCTCTGGAAGTTTCGCAGCCGTCTATTGTAAATTTTACTTGTCTTTTCAAAGCAATAAGGAAATCAGGATGCAAATGAAAAATTTAAAATAAAAAGCTCTGAGCTCACACGCAGGTATTTCAGAGTGCAAAAACTTTTTTGCTTGCCGATAATGTTTGTATCATGAATATTGCGTTGATTACGTGTTTCTCTATCTGCCAATCGAAAGGTGTTTTGTTCTGCAGAGTTAAAGTGACAGTTGATTGTGCGAGAAAAGTTTTTGCTGTTGTTCAGTGTGTTTGCGAAATTATCGATTGATGGTTTTCCTACCAAGCCTTGCTAGGGCAGCCAGCAATGTGGTTACCTGGGTCAACTTTTTACCCTAATAATTGAACTTCAAATCCTGTCTCTTCTCTTTTTGAGCAGAAAGAGTGATAAAATAATCTGCTGTCGCACCGTGCTACAATCAGTTCGTTGCTTAATCTGGATTATTGGTTCCTAACTGTACATGAAAATAATCTTTGAATCGAAAAACAAATACTTGGGTTGCCACCAGTGCTCCCTCTAAGAAGATTTTACACTGAGCAAATGTTTGTTTCAATTTGATTTTGGTGACGGCAATTGGCGGCAGGCCAAAGCCTGAAGTTTTGCTTCTTGCTGGATCGGTTGAGGTGAACGCTCTTGCGCAAGGAGCGCTACGGTGAGTCACTCAGTGCGCGTGGCTCGAACACAAAACCTTCTGACTGAGGGGCTGAGACTTTATGTTAATGTTTGTTTTGGTGAGCATGCAATTGCGCAACCATGTAGACGCGCAGCCAGTGAAGCGTTGCAAACGGTGAAAGGGCGAAATGCTGTATTTATACGATATTAAATGTGGAATGTTGCAAGTGCGCAAGAATGAGATCTCACTGCGCAAATGGTCTGGTGGTGTTGCGCAGTTGCACAACTTATAAGGAACCCTGGTTGTCACTCCTGTTTCTTGTCTTTCCGAGCGGAAATAGTAATAAAATTATCTGCTACGCCACCATGATTGATTCAGTTCATTGCTGTATCTAAATTAATGACTTCTGATACTACATTAAAATAATATTTAAATCAACAAGAAAAAATCTTTAATTTATTTTGTTGAAGACGAACAAGCAATCCACACCTGCCAGGCAGTGTTGTGGACTGAACGTGAAAAAAACCCATGTATTTACCGTGCGTGATTCTAATCATTCAAATTGTAGTTTTGCAAACAATAACAATAAAAATAATGAACAGGCCTTCATCTCCGCTGTTGAACGTCATCCGTCAAATCCGACTGTGACGTCAGACCGAAGACTGACCTTTCAACTCCTGCTCAAGACAAAGGTGCAGCGATGATATGTCAAAATGCGCGGAGTAGTAAAGGAAGGCGGTCAGCCGCAAGATTATGCGGGTTTTGGGTGTGTTCGGGATCGGGTAGCGAGATTCAGGTAGCGGGTCTGCTGTTTTCCCCAGCTGTCCTTCCCCTACCTATATTTTGATATTTTTTATGTTTTGATTCTTTTCATGTGTTTGATATTTTTTGTTTTTTTTCAATGTATTTCCACTTTTTTATTTTCATATTTTCACGTTAATGTCATTTTCCATCAATGATTTCATATTTTAGAGATAACTTGTAACTATTGGCACATCATAACCTGTCACTGATTGCGGAAGGCGCAAGGCGCGCCAGGGCATGTCACGTTTTGATCCGATAAGCAAATATTCACGCAACCGGCCAAGATCGCTTCACTCGAACATCATTCGATCACCATGCGGACGTTTGTATCAAAACAAAACTCACTGACAATCTGCTAGCTTCATCAGTTGTTTTGAGTTGCATTATTCTCTGGACGTTTGCCGTGTTTTAACAAAAGAAAACAAGAAATTTCTCATTACGGTTGCTTTGACGTAAAGCGCGAAACACTTTACAGTTAGTCATTAACCAGGTTTACTCTGTTCTGTAACAAAATTAATATAACCGTTTCATTTTTGCGGAACAGCATTTTAACAAAATTTGCCTGTGTTTTATGCCATCGTTGACGTTTCGTATCTTACGACGTCTTTTAACGGAAGTAGCAACCACTGCAAATGCTAGATGCATGTACCT
>JGI24158J21664_10007336_pt1 | contig 14647 bp, 10 predicted proteins | sample Ectturendosymbi3_FD_21664 | JGI IMG/M metagenome (IMG submission 21664) | reverse complement strand
TTGTAGTCATATTGATTGGTACAGTTTACACAGGTAAGATTTAAACAAAATTTTAAACAAACAAAACCTAACAACCTTTGGTGAACTTTGGTGAACTGGATCAGCAACAGCAAGTTCACTAAGATAAACGTAAGCCGTTAAATATTCGGCCCTCATTAATATGTCATTCAATGTGCTGCCCTGGTTAAGATAGTAACTCAATTTTTGGCTCAGTAAGGAAGTTGGTTTGGACAAAGTTGATTTACAACTACAATTTTTGCATTAAGTCAACAAATTAACAAGAAAAAAGTATGAGAAAACAATTAATCTCCTTTGCGCAGATAAAACAATTTTTGTAACATATCAAACTAATGAGGGGGTTTACCCCCTTGCGTACACCCTTGCCCCAGGTAATATCCACCCGGACAGGAGTGGTGGTCACATGGTCCTTACGTGAAAATCACCCGACGTTATGGTTGATTGTGAATTCGGGTAAAAATTGTTTTGTTTTTCTCATCACCCCACGTTATGGTCAGTGCAGTGGTTCTTAACCTGGGTACGATCGAAACCCGGGGCTCGACGGAGCCGTTTCAGGAATTAGAAAGAGGTCTGAATTACAAAATTCAGCAAACGTTTTTGATTCTATTGTATTAATAACTACTGTGTATGTCAAAATGGAACAGTCTTCAGTTTCATGGGTTATCATTGTACAACAAATTGGGGTTCAAAACAAGCTTTGAGAATAACCAAGTGTTTGTAAAGGTTAGGAACCACTGGGTTAGTGTGAGTTCGGGTGAAAAGCACCCGACGATATGGTCAGGCACGTAACCAGAGAGGCGCAGGGGGACGAAGACCCCAGAAATTTTTTCGCCCCCTCTGGAGAAATGTGTTGGACATGGTGTAAGACTATTGAACATAGTTCAAAAATTTGGGCCCCTCTCAGAAAACCCCTCGCCCCTCCTGTGTCCCATACTGGTTGCGGGCCTGGATACGGTTAATGTGAGTTCCGTTGAAAATCACCGACGTTATGGTTGGTGTGAGTTCGGGTGAAAATCTCCCGGCATTATGGTTAGTGTGACTTCGGGTGCAAATCTCCCGACGTTATGGTTAGTGTGAATTCGGGTGCAAATCACCCGATGTTATGGTTAGAGTGAGTTTTTTGTTTCCCTGTTGATGCCTTGACATTGCCAAATTTTACAGAACTCCACCAATTTATAGTTTTCAAATTTCAATTCGGGGGCTTTGGTGCATTGCTTGGGGGAAGCTTAGCCTACCAAATCCCCCCTGTGGCGACGGGACTGGCCGTATGTGAGACATGAAAGTCAAAAGCAGTGCCGCGATCAATGTGATTGCCCGACAATTGTCGCAAAGCATTTGCCCATTTTGGGCAAGTCTACCTTATGTGCCTGATTGTCGTAAAAAAATTGCCTATTTTGGGCAAATAGTGTGGCTGAAAATTGCAAATAAAATAGAAACATTGCATGTCTCAACCTGATTCACTTTTATTGAAGATAGAACCACAAGCTTGAAATGAGTTTCTGTTTAAACCTCAAACCGACCACCAATCACGTCAACTGGCAAAATTTTTGGATTTTCGTTATTTTTCGTTCATTTGTTAAGAACACTTCCCACATTTTTGTTAGTAAAACTGCTTTTGTTCTTTATCAAATAAAAAATTTTCCGAAATCAACACGTTGTTTTTTTCTGATCGGATGAGCTTGAGAAGACTTGCTAAGTTGATTCAAAGCCCGTGCGCGCGTCTAAACTTGTCAGCTAGTCTAGTACAAGCGAATAACCGAAATTCGCCCATTTTGGGCAAGGACAACAACGGTGTTTGTGTTAATAGGTTACCTGAGCAAGGATTTATAAATGCTTACATCTGTAAAGTAGGTATGCCGCCATCACATCCCTTAATTGTTTCGTTTGATCCCCTGGAATGAGTAAACTATTTAAAGCCAAGCGGTGGGAGACTAAAATACTACGGGAAAGAAAATTTGACGAAACATGTCGGGTCCGCATATGCATATGTAAAAAATGCAAAAAATAGAAAAATAATGATAAGGAAGGTGGCCACAAGTAGAAAAAACAAGACTTATGATCGACAGTGAAAAACAAGACCCATTTCAGTTTGTGAGTGCTTGATTGTAAACTTTAAGATGTTTTATTAATCCTTATATCTTTAAATAAGCACGAATCATGATCTTTCATTTCAAATTCTTGTCAAACTTGAGTATTGGAAAGGGTGGCACTTTTATGGTCAACCCCGAGCGGCTCTTAGCCTCGCTGCAGCGCTGCCCCCCGCACAAACGAAAAGCCCACCTATTCACAACTTTCTGGCGACGGTTTCAGTGATGAGCTTGCAGTTCACTCATGTCCGCTCCTTTGCCTGCAGAAGCATGCTGCGAAACTTGCGAGCGGATTGTTCTACTGTGGGTAACAATAACATGTCAACAAATCTTCAGAGGTTCACTTTAAGTTACGGTAGTAGGCATTTTGCCGCATACGACTGTTGACGCAGACATCTTGGCAGGTAATACAGCGATACAATGACTGCTGATAGCAGTAAACTACGTAGTTTTGTGTGAAAAGCAGAATCGTATATAATATAATATCCATAGTTTTTGCAGCTGTGTAATTATGCTGGTAGCAGGGAGGATGTTTAAGATATGATACCNTCGCAGATTTAAGCGTTAAATGAATGGAACGCCACTCTAAAGTAGGAATTTTTATTAGAAACCACAAGGCTTACTAGCAATGTTTACTTGATTACTTGCAAAGTTCAGTAGGAAACATGATGTTTACAAGCAGTAGCATAACATGAAAGTTATAACTAATTGGTAGCGAACTAGCATTGCTTTGCATAGGAGGGTATAAAAAAGTAATGTAAGCAAATGTGGACGTTTTTGAAGTTTGCATCTGTGAAAAAACATTATATGTTTTCAGCACAGTAGGTCTAACCAGTCTTAATTTCTCCTAGGCTTTGCAGGTTAAATTGTGCTTTACTTTGTGATTCCACACTGCTCATTATTAGTGCAAAAGATAAGAAATCAGAAGTTTTCAGCTATTTTAGATAAGTCAGAGGTGAATTTCTTGCTAGAAGTCATACTATTTCTTTGAGCAAAGGGTTTTGAAACATATATTCGCATTTGTGTTAATGCAAATGTGTTCATATTTGAAAGAACACATGAGAGAGGTGTTGTGGTTAAAAATAACCCCAACATACTGAATTATGAAAGACGATGATGTATGGGAAGAAAAATACTCCTCCGACACTTTGGCAATAAGAAAATAACTGTTTGGGTTGATAACCAAAGAACAAGGAGCGTTGCAGAAAACTTCATTCTCAAATGAGTTTATTAGTATTTTGCTTAACTGTATTTGCTGTAAATTTCTATTACTGAATGTTGTTGTTGCGCATTATGGGGTAGAAGATATAATAAAATAGGAACCATAGGTAAAGAATAAACAATTTATAATCAACTACGGAGCACCACAGAATCGTGGGAGAACCATGCAACTAAGAACCACGGTTTCCCAAATATACAGAAAAAGCCACGTGCCTGTCGCACAGACGCACACAGGAAATACCCGCCGCAAAGTATAGCGCAACCTTCGTGTAACGCAAGCTCACAGTTAAAAGAAATAAAAGATCTTCATAATAAAATGTTTCTTCACATGTCATACAAGTGTGTAAGCTTAATGGCATGGAAAATGCAAAGTAATGAGAATTGGAAACTTTATCGCATGGTCTAACCAATGTGCAAGTTGTAACCAATGTGCAAGTTGTAACCAATGTGCAAGTTGTAACCAATGTGCAAGTTGTAACCAATGTGCAAGTTGTAACCAAAAGACTTTAGTATAAAAGAGATGGGTGCATAAATTTGTGCGAACCAGGTGCTGTATTTTTCAGTGGTAACTAACCATCGAAGGGCGAACTTGTGGGGCCTGGCAAATTCGTGAACCAGGATACACTTGTAGCTAACACTCAAGGGAGTTATAGTCTGAATTATTACTGACCTTCTAGGCACGAAGGTTCCAGTACGATTTAATGAAGGATGTTTTTAGTTAAGGTTGTATGCTGATGAATAGTTAGACTTTGTCAGAAAACGCTCCGTAATTATATGTAGTAATGAAGTTCTGTTGAAGGTTTATTTAATCTTTGTACTTTAACAAAAACCTTGACATGATAGATGTAATTAGGGAACAGAGTTCTGTCCAAATTTTCTATGATTTCGGATTCTAACAAAATTTAGGGAAATCTAACGTCAAAAAGGAAACAAAGTCCTGGCCAAATTTTTCATGTTTTTGTACTTAGAAAAATTCCAGACACAAAGGGGGGTCATTAGGTTAGGATCATGTTCACGCGTTTGCTTTCATTCATTCGTCGTGTCACTTTGTTCGTGGTTCGATGTGTAATAAACCTGTATCCCCGCATAGATGGGTATAACGGTCCTGTCACTAGCAGCTAGGGTTAGTGACATTGACTATTTGCCTTAGGGAAATTGTCTCTAATAGGATCAGCCTCGAGGACCCTGTCTAGAAAAGTTAAGATAAACATTAAATTTCAAAGTGTTTAGTATAACTTGTTTTGCACCGAGTTTCTCGTGGACAAGGGCACTGAGCTAGGACATCGAGTCCAGCGGGATTCGTCGGCCGCAAAAGAGGTAATCGAATACGTGTTTTGCGCTCTTTGCATGGTTTGCCCAGGAAGCGCTTTTAGCTGGAATAGCCAAGACTGCAACAGGGAAAGTATGCAACGAGTGCAAAACACTTGGTCAATTGGGACTGGTCTGGGTCAAAATGCTCAGACACAAATGTTGTTTTCCAAACAGCGATTTTCTTGATTTTGGTCGTAAGAAATAACAAAAAATCCTCAGGCATTGACGGCAAAACCAGCGACTGCTTTTCCAGAAATCGTTTATATTACCGTTATCTTGGATTGCGTTCCTGCCAGTAACTGTTCTCTGAAACGTCTGAACCTGTGACTGCTGTTGTTTTCGCTGATTTCCTCACGGTAAGAGCCCTGCTTGTAAAAAATACCAGATTATATTACTCAAAAATTTTTGTATATTCTCTTAGTTTTTTGTATACTTGATAAATTCATTTTCCATTCAACTTGAGGCACACCAAGGCAATTGAAAGTATTAATTGTATAAACGAACAGAAGCCGGAACCATAAAAAAAGAGAGCTCCGGAGCCGGAGCCACACTTATGAAAACCAAGAGCTCCGGAGCTGGAGCCGGAGCCACGTTCATGGAAAGAAGAGTTCCGGAGGCGGAGCTGCATAATTTTTACGCCGGCTCCGCAACCCTGGTGAAAAGATGTATGAGTGAATCTGCAGTAAGGTTTCCACAAGTTTGAAAAATCAATTGTTAGCGTGAGACTGAGCGCTTGTCCGGTTTGTATTTTCCCGCTGATGAGTGTTTGCCGTGAAAAAACCAGCAAAGACAAGCAAGGTTTTATTAAAAGCGTGATTGATCGGTTTAAACGAGATGCCAGACGTTTGCAGCTCTTGTTTCTAAGTGACGCTGACAAGTCTTACTAGGTGACATAAAGCCATCATTTATGGTTCCGCTAAACACCATGGGACTGCTTCTTTGATAAGAAATACCCTGTTTGGAAAATCTGCACGTAGTCTACAGTGTAAATTATCGTAATATACCTGGCTATTTCAGCCAACGAAGCGCATCTTTGTGATTGTTGCCATATCATGGATCATTTTCTTTGTCGTGTTGAAAGGGTAAAGCGTTTTGTGAAAGTCGATTTGCATTGTATCATCCGCAACCTGAAAGGATTAAGAAAAATGTCGCCGTTTTCCACCTGGAAAATTTTCTGCGGACACTCATGCACTGGATTTGGCGTATTTAGTCAATGTGAACTTGGAACGCCTGATATTGTTTCTGTGATTGGATTTTCTTACAGATATTTCGTAGAATAGTGACAATCTAACATACCAAACATTTGTGTATGAGATTCAAACTAATTATTAAAAACTATGGCATAAAGTGCTTGTTTGTATTTTCACACAACATATATTTTATTGTTTCACACATCCGCAGCTATTGTTATTAGGCATTTTATACAGGAGATGATGGTACTTCTGGAGACTAACACTTATTTATTTATATGCAGTACTGTAATTCTAGGCTTGTTTCCGTAGGAACTTTGCATTATTGCTATTACTCATTTAAGGTAATTCAAAATCGACAGCCATTGGCCTGTTTCGTTTTTTTTGGCATTTATGAAGGTATTTGACATATTTTGATGAGCGATTTAGCTTTTTGCGTCCATCAGGAGATCGCAACCCTCTTATGGACTAACGGGCTGAGCTGGTAACAGCCTTGAAATGGTTTTCGCTTTAGAGTCTTGCGTCAGTAAAGCATTTTCTGTACTGCGTTCCTATTTTCACAGGTGCCTTTCCTGCAAAAGCGCTCATAAAGCATTAAAGAAATAAGTTTGCAACAAAAACAGGCCACGTTTGCACAACCCAGCGGCAAGTCGAGAACTGTGTTTACGAAAGCGACTGGGTTTGTGATGACCTGAGTAAGCCTGGGCAGTTCTTACGCGAGAAAGTAACAACGGAATGTATTATTATTACCAAAGAATAGCATTGTGAGTACTGTTCGACAAAGAGGCTTAGTAAAAGTCCAGAACTTAAATTCAACGAACTGTAAAGCATTGTTTCATATAAAGTATTTTGAAATTTCTGTTTCTACTTCGATACGTACCAAAACGTGGCGCATTTATATGGAAGGGACGCCATTCAGTGGTGCGCCACAGATGTTTGGGAGCCCTTTCTTGACCCGCCGCTGCTAACGTTGTTTTTATTTTCCACATTTTGAAAGTTTTAGCACCGCTAGGCAAGCGGTCGCAGCTACCAAACAGTTTTGTACAAGCTCGTAAGGTTACAACAGGCGTGGGTACCGCAGAAAATCAAAGTGTTATTACATTAATGATGAGTCCGTTAAAAATATCGGACAACGTTTCTCTTTACAAAAATGCATAAGTATATTTCGGAGTCTTTGATCATTGAATCTCATATAGCTTTAAAACTTCTTTTTTTAAAAGAAACATGTCAATCATAAATTTAGGGAACAAATCAGCACGCAAAAGTGAATGCATGTAATTTATTAACTAACAAATAATAAGTAATGACAAGAAACGTCAACAAAACGCCGCCTCCGACAATTCACCCAACATATCTAAGCTGTTGCAAAAAATCATCGGTATGCAAACGTAAATACATAATGTCAGGAATGTCATCTAACGGCATTGTTCAGCACATCTTTGCTGACTTTCCATTCTTTCGTTGAGATCGTTCTCCAGCAAACCTACAGAGTTTTTGCGGCAGACGCCTGTAAAGAAAGAATGTGTAAAAATNAATACAACGAGCAGCAGTTGACGACGTCTAATAGTTTTCAGTTTCACAGTTTTGAGAATAACATGTTCAAAATCGTTGCAGATGTACACATGAACAGCAAAGCACAGTTTCAGGCACCTCCAGTGTAAAGCACTGCATCTATGTTGTTGTCAATGCAGTTCTGATCATTCATGAGTGAATAGAAAAAGACTGTCGTAGAGTCAGAGGCAAGCAGTCTGATTTCTCGGTGCATGTCAGTCATGCCACAGTTCTGCAAAATGAACCAGAATGTACAATTTCCTGAAGAATCATTCGGCTAAAAAGTGTTCATTGGTTATTGCGGATTACCTTTGCGTATTCGCAATGAATTTTCAATTACGGAAACATTCAACAAAGTTATAAGAAAATTACTAGCTAAGCACATATTCTTTCGGATACGGTTTCATGCTACCTTAACACTTCTTTCAATAAAACAACCCAACGCTATAGAACACGTTTCAACATAAACTACCACTATAATTTTTCTTATAAATAATGGCGTCGAGTTTCCTTTGTTCGACACATTTTAGTGTTTGTTCCACAATTGGAATAAACAGAAAAAAGATATAGCAATTCAACGTGGTTCAAGACGTTTGGACATAAAATGTGCCAACATTTTTTCTTATGAATAATGGTGTCGAGTTTCCTTATTCAAACAACATCGTGTCTTTTGTTTCACATTACAATAAAAGAAAAAAATACTTACGTTTTCCGACGATTCTGGAGCAACGACGACGAGGTTCTTGAGGTCAATATCAGAAGTTGACCTGAGATTATCGGCTGCGTATCTCAGTGCTTTAGCAGTTGTATTGTGAGAATAGATCGGACCATTGAATGAGAATGAATTCAGCAAATTGCGAATTGTGTTCTTGCTATTGTCGGTGATGTTGTGAAATTGTGGCTGGTACCTGTCTCCGTGACCACCGTAAGTCACAATTCCTAAACGAAGATCCTCCAACACAAACAAGAAATATAAAGGCACAAAGTTTCGTTCCTGATGCTCTACTCATGAATTACGTGCAAAGAGATTAACCAAGCAACCCCAGCCTCAAACGTTACTTTCAGTTTTTCACATAAATAGCAGTGTTAAAAAATATGTGTCAGAAATTCGCTAAAATTTCCTGCAAAAGAATATGGCACTTCAGCGCGAAGAGATATCCACTTTTTCTGCAGAGTTTCTAATTCTGACTACGATAGATTTCAAAATCATACTCGAAAAATCAGTTTTGTAGCTTTGGAAACATTGACTTGATTTGCAAAACAAACATTGGTTTTCTCGATGAAACTCTGCCTGCGAACAGAATCTATTTACCGGCTTAGATCGGAGAGACGTGCGAGATAAAAGCTTTCTGGCCTTTTTACCCGCTGAGAAGGATCTCGGTTCACGACTCAGAGAGAGCAGAAGATACAAAGATGTGTGGATCTTTTCAGGACCTGCAAAGTGAATAAGCACCATATCCTATCAGGTGACATTAGAAATATTCAATATATATAACTTTATTGCACAGATTTGTTGTAAACGTCAGTAAAACTGCAATATTGTCTTTCAAACATTTTTGACATAAATGGCGTTTGAAAAGAAGCGCAACAAGGAAAACATATTAATTAAAATCAAGCTTACAGCAGTATTTTGGTCCAAATGAAGTCCAGTGAATGTGATCGGCCAAAGCATGTTTGTACCAGCAAATTGGAACTTCATGTGCAATGTTTTTTCCGTCATAGCACGCTTTCAGGTAGGGAAGGTAGTGTGGTGGTAGAACAGGTGAAAAATCAGTAAAGTTCCGATTACATTCGGACTTGCGTGATTCGCTGGGTTGATCTTGGTGTGGCATCTATGAAAATTTAATGGCAACGCGTGTTAAAGTTTAATTGATAGGCAACGACGATACGTACATTCGAGTGAACAGCTTATATGTGACAGCGGTAGTAACCCAGTGTCTGGAATTTATAGTTACGGTACATTGATGAGCATCTCGAAACCATTTTGGGATTACTTGAGAATGATCATAGTTTCACTCATTGAAATAGTGTTTAGTTTCATTACAGGTGAATGGATGACGTAAATCCAATCCTCTACGCATAAGCATTGCTGTCGTTGTCGAAATTGATCTTCCTACAGTATTTATAGGTTTGTGCAGAAATATCAAAAGGAATCCATTTCGAAGTAAAACAATTCTTATGTAAATCTGCAAACACTTCAATAGTTTGTCGATTTTCATTGATTAAATTTTTCTCGTCTGTACGTGATGGTTTAGAAAACTCTTCCGTGATGTGAAGATTGCAAAAACAAGAACTATACATTGTTATCGCAGAAAAAAACAATGACCGCTTACTTCAGTGTTTTGCGCAGTGCAACTCGAGGAGCTAGATACAAAGTAAGATTTCATCAACTCATTCGTGTTCTGTATGCCACTGCCATTCGGGAAAAGAAAGCTTGGTGTTTTGAAGTCAGCAAAAGCTCCTGCACCTCCGATAACAAAGTCTATTCCGTGATGTATCTGTTTGCGCAAATTTATTCCGTCACAATCATTGACAAGATAAAATACTTAACGGAGAAAAACTGACCATCACTCAAACTACCTTTGAAATTTCTACGTGAGAACCTTGCTATAAAGTATAATTAGATCACTGTGTTAATAGAATCAGGCTTTGACCAAGGCGTGCTGGATTTGATTAAACATTTTGCAGTTTTAGCAAAGCAAAATATTGCTATAAACTCCGTCATAAGCAACTGTTTGGATTTGGATTATAAAAGAAAAAAATCAAAACTTTTATGAGAAGGGATTACGGTACGTGTAAGTTATACTTCCACAGGGTGATTCTTTCCATGCTATGAAAACGTATCGAATGCAAAAATTGTGTGTAGTTTGGCAGAACAAAAATAATTTTACCTTCACCACTCTCAACGATTCGCCATTGAGGCCATATCGAATGCTGAAAGACAAGTAGGGAGTATGGCAGAAAACTTCTTGGCCGCGGTAGTAACACGCTACATCTTTTCTGTCCAGAGGAAGTTCGACCTGCTCTCTTCGTGGAGCACTCGTATTTACGTAGACGTAGCGAGAAGAGGCAGTCTCAAGGACAACGTCCGGTAAAGCTAATAAAAATATTGCCGCTCTGTGATGAGCGATGTTCTACGCTTTTCAATGTTAACTTGACGAAATCAGCAACAGGCATTACGTAGATGCATTTAATCATGGTTGCCTTTCAAAAAATTTGGTTTGGTAAAGTTGTGAATGCAATGTTGTCAACATAAATATGCTTGCCGTCATAAACAAAAAATGTGTTTAAAATAAGCTAACTTCAACCAACATTATGAAATAAATATATATATATATATACTTCAGGGCACAACAAAGCCGCACATTACTTTTCAACAACATTTTGCTTGTAAATTTNGTAGATTCCCAACATACCTAATACAAGTGAGTTGCCTCGTGCCATCAATGTGAAGTGCATCATNCGTGGGTCGGTTGCTAGTATGTACATGCAGTCACTGTTGGGAGCCATTGTTGGAAGTTTGTAGTACTTGCCATCGTAGGTGATCAATTGGTTTAAGTTTGAACCGTAGATGTTATAAAACGTATTGTCTGAAAAGAATACTGGTTATTAATGTGTTGGGAAGTTGGCACCAACTTCCGCAACAGCAAATTTCGAAACATTTCGTGAAACATGTCTGCTTGGATTAATCAAACAATAACGCATTACAGAAGTAGCGTGTAGCTTTCAATTTTTTGTTATTGGAATTTAATGATATTAGCTTAGTTTTAAACAGCGGAAACCGTGTTTCTCCAAAACAGTGTGTTAATAGTCCTAGAATCTATCCGAATCAAAAGGTTATCGATTGTTAGTTTTAATGAAATTTTAGTTACGCTAGAGAAATCAATCCATCAATTTTCTGAATACCTCCGTAGTACGAAACGAAAGAAACAAACTCCATGAAGTCGGTTTCGTAATATTCTGCTACAGTCGTCGCCCATACTCTTCTTGGTTCATGGAGAAGGCTGTTGCTCAAGTCAGCAATTTTGTAAGCACCCTGCGAATTAAATTGCAACGCACATACAGTACAATGATTCTGGAGGTGAAAAGTTTCCAAGTGAGGTGACCGTCTCAGAATGAAACAGTGATACACATTCAGACTCATACCTCAGATAAGGCGTCAGTAATCATCAGCAGGTCGAAGCCGTTCGAGGGTAAAAGGAAGGAACGTGGCATGACCTCAACTTTGGCAAACTGCTGCATGATTGCATGAGCCTTTGAAGAAAGATTTCAGTTGGCAACGTTAACATTTTCTTTAAATTTCATTGATACATCTATTTTTTTTTTCATCGATACATTTGGAGATGTGGCTCGACATTCAGTGCTTCACGAATTACACAGATGCGCGCTTTGTCACAAAGTGTCACACCGTAAACTCTTCCTAATTATTCATCTCTGCTGCTTGTACTTCCACTAGTATTCTTTCTGTCATTTTCCAAGATTCGTGATCATAGCTAGGGATCGGAACAAAATTATCTGTATGAAACTGACAGCTTTGCAGTGCTTGGAAGCTCCCGTTTTATGACCACAGAGCGATAAAGCTCACGCAGAACTGCGTTTTTTTACCATTCCATGTGTAAATCTCCATGTTCCACCTTACATCAATCGTAAATTGTAATCCAGGGTACTTGAACTTCCCGCATATTGCAGCGTCTTGCCACTTCATTGCAGCGTATCCTACCTTGGGCTTCTGCAGGGACATACTTCGTTTTTTAGTGTTAATTTTCATTCTTCTTGGTCGCACGCAGTCGAAAACCGACCTAGTTCAGGTTGAAGACCCTGTTCGGAGGATTCATTGATAGACACACTTTAAATATTTGAGAACATACCCTCTCAATTGTTCCCTCAGCTCTCTTCAACCATTCAAACACGTCTTCTACTGAGTACCATAGAAGCTCCAATGCCGGCTCCAGAAGTTCACTTACGATATCAGTTTCACCACGAACAATTCTGCCGAATTTTTCTGAGGCAAGGAACACTTCAAAAGCTTCCTGGTGACCAAGACCTGTTGAACAGAAGAACGGAAAGATTAGATGAAAGATAACGAAATACAACGAAAAAGGGTTTCAATGATTTGCTGGCAATTTACAAGTTTTCAAGGTTGTGGAAAAGATGCTTTTCATCAGAAATATTTTGTGCACTGAAGATATGCATTGTACTTCACGTTTTGCTTGCAGTAAGCTTCATTGTTGTAATTTTATCAGGTGTTTTGTTTGCTTTTATCGCCATGTGGTGAAACGCTAGCACGAAATTAGTTTCACTGCATCGGTCCATTAAGGTCATCAACTCACGGTCATAAAAACATTTCACGCAAAAGTTTTAGTTTTTATTTATGTGATGTTATGCAGTAGTCATTGCAAATCTGCATGCTAAGCTACAGTGTTTGATGTTTGACGCAAGTAATTGAAAACCTTTAGCTGTATCTGTGCGGCCAACGCACAAATTATCCTTTGATTGATGACCAAGCGGAATTTGTTCTTTAACATTACTACCTTCTTGCAAAAGTGTGAAACACAAAACCGCGCTATAACGTTTTTCAGCAAATAACTTACTCTTTGGATAGAGATCTGCTCCGTCCATGACAAACTTATTCAAAGAGTCTGCCGAGATCCGCCGCCAGTGGTTAATAATGTCTTGGCAGCGTTGCGTGATATAATCGCAAACGACCTCTAAATCTCGTTCCTCTCTTACACCGAGTTTCTGCTCGTGAAAAGAAGAAACGTTAAGAACAAAATGCGCTAAGAAGATTCAACGTCGGATTGAAAATAATTTTTGTGCTTTAAAAAAAAAATGTGAAATAGGATAAACTTGAAAATTTCTGAGAAAAACAGTGTTTCGAATCGTCACTGGCTGTTCTTCACAGATTCGAACAAGTTATTCAACAACAAAGTACAACACGAATATTAAAGTATTTCTTTCAAATAAAATCAAACGAGAAGTCTTTTCTTGGATTAAAGAACAACTGCTGGGAAGATGGCAAAAATTGTTACCTAAATTCAATTCGCCAAAATCAATATGTGGTTAGATATTTAACACGGATGAAAGAAGAAAACAAACTAGAAAAACAGTAGAACAAGCAAAACTACTGGAGTACAGACAACAATCACTTTTCAAGTCCATTCCAATCTTGCTGAGAATTGATTCTTGTGCATTGAAATTAATTTTACAGCAAAATTATACCTGTCGAATGTCGTCTCTAAACGATCGTGGTCTATGAGCAGCTTTATACACTTCTCGCACGAGCAAAATCAGATCTTTTGTGACTTCCACTGGTCGAGAGAATGAAGGCCAGAACTCAGTAGGAAACTCAGCTTGACTGACTTCGCGTCTGGAGCCATCGACCTGATAGAACAGATCGACAAATCGATTCCGTTTTCATTAACAGACTCCGAAAGCACAATTGGTAAAATACGACTGCTGTATTTTCAGATCGAAGCTTCATCAGTTTGTATTAAGTTATGGTTAATTTACAAACATGTCAATTTGCAAACAAGCGAAAAAGGCATTTTTTCTTGAAAGTTTTGTTACTTTTCTCATTTTGTCACAAACTTACCACGGCGTAACATCGTACGTTCACAACATCGGACATTTGAACAATGCAAGAGTAGAGCTTGTAATTGACGTCATAAAACTTGATATCCAGCTGTCTGATGTTGTTGCTGGTATAACTAGCAGTGACGTTGACTGCTTCAGTGCTGTTGGTCATCGACAAACTCATATTTCTCAAACGGGCCATTTCGAAATATCTGAACGCAAACAAATACTTGATTTAAAATTGTTCCTTCAACAAACATCAATACTTCCCAACAATGGAAACATGATTTCGCGACAGGCGATTAATCAAAGTTAATAATAAAACCAAAGTTAAATATATCAGATGCAATGCGTTGTTATTCAACAAAAACACTACACGCCTGTAGCACAATTTATTAACGTGAACAGGAACAAAATGAATGATATGCTCAGCGGTCGAAAATAAAGTTCATGTGCTAGTTTGATATTTTCCGATTTTAACCATACATCACTGTGTATTTTGTCTGAAAAATATTTTGAAAAAACAGCGAAAAGTTGCTCATGATTTTTTGATGAATGAATATTTCTTTTTTTTATGTCTCAGCGACAGCTGCACGCTCATGTTGTAATAGAAATACGTAGGCCACTGTGTAACTTACTCCAGCGTCCAATAAGAGTTAATCCAGAAGATTGAATTGCGAGAGTATAGTCTGATCA
>JGI24158J21664_10007333_pt1 | contig 14653 bp, 9 predicted proteins | sample Ectturendosymbi3_FD_21664 | JGI IMG/M metagenome (IMG submission 21664) | reverse complement strand
GGTCACTGTTGTGGCTTTACAAATATTGCTGAATGATACGTACAAGCTGAATCATTGCAAGGAGATGGGAGCAAAACCAGGCAGGAGATTCCTCATACAGCTGGCTGCAAAGCTAGAGCCTGTAATTATTGCTCATTGAACAAGTTAAACTCTCCCAAGCACACTGATGATGAGTTAACTCGATTTCGTCTTAATGTTATTTTCACTTTTTAACACTCAAATCACCTTCACTTGATCGTAGTGGAATGGAAAGAACTCGCAATTGGATTCAACATTGACTCTTTTAAAATAGAGCAGATGCTGGCCTCGCTCTGAAGCTTGTTCGTGTAGTTTCCATAAAGAAGAAATGCGACTAAGCAAAGCGTACAATTGTCCTTAAAAACAAACGTTTTACGGAATCGTTCAACTAAATCTATGAATTATTTGAAAAGGTTTCCCTTCCCTCGTGATGCGCCATTGTGATGTCAACTGACGACTTCCGGTATGACGGTTATGGCTGTGATGCAAACCAATCTTACCTTAAGCCAAACCACTACAAGACCGGCTTCACCTCCGAATACAGAACAGGGCCACGTCACAATGAATATTTCGAACGCCACAATGAATCCTGTGTCAGAAGTGAACATCACCATGACGACAGTTACCGCACGGAAAAGGAGTCTTTCATGCATCGACGCGAGGATCACTACACCAAGGAATGCAAGGGTGAAAGGTCACGGGATTACGCCGGGTGCTCTGACCAGTACCTGTGCGAGAAGCGATGCTTCAAATACGAAGATCGCCATCTTGATGACGGCAGAAGTTCACGTGGGGTCAGATTCAATGATGATCAACTCGCCACCTATATGTTCAACTCATCACATTGCAATGTGCACAATGTGCGACGATACTAGATTGGTCTCTGGATTTAGAGCAATATATTCTGTGATGATTGACGTTTTTGTCCATTACACCCAAAAGTTGTTGTTATGATCAATTTAGAAAGAATTGGATTTAATCGATGTTATATGCACAAAACAATGCTGTGCTTACTGTTTGAACTAAGGAAACACAGCTGTAAAATGTGCAAGTGTACATTGTAGCGTAAACATTTTGTTTTTATATAGGTTTGCGACCTGTTTTCAAAAAAACATCTATACGCCAATTTCAATCGAGTTCGATAATCAATTTTACTGCTATTTATCAACGTAATATTGTTGTTCCAACTCTTCATTGAACAACAATTATATTGTGCTTGCATTTGTTAGATTTTTTCGTTATTCGTCGCTCAAAAAAAGATTTAATAAAATGTGTCTCCCAATATATTTGGGTTGCAGAATTTCAGAAGCTATTGTGTCCGACAGATCTCTTAAAAGCATTTGCCATATGTTTCCTCTTGAAAGTCAAGTCAATTTTTGGTTATTTCCTATCGATATGCGTTTCAGCTTTAAAATCATATTTTGGATTTTAGGGTATTTGACTTATCCATACCACATCAAATGTTAGTCAAACCCCACGATTCCTTAGAACAGCCACAATGCCTTCGAAGCGGAATGAAATGCACATATCAAAGGACATCTATTTGCACTAGCTGAGCGTAGACAGTTCCAACAGGCAATCGTAGTGAAACCCAACTGAAAGAAGTACGGTAGGCTGTGTAAGAACATTGTCAGAAGCCAGCTGGCTCAGTAGAATATTCTTGAGCAGCTGTCTCACAGTTCTGAGGTTTTCCATTCATATTCCAGGTGTTGCTGTCAGCAAGGAACCTCATGCCTAGATGAGGTCGTCCTAAAACTTCTCCTTCTCTAAATATATATACAGTATGTGATATAGGCCTATGTGGCAACTGACAAGTATCGTATTACAGTATTTATATTGTGACTATGCCTTGAATCTCGCAACATTGTCTGTACAACTGCACATACGCGTGCATGCAACTGTGTGGGAAAATGTATTTATCCAAACACTGCAGTGAAAATTGAAAACAAAAGCTTTTTTCTATTTGGATTGTATGGACCCTACTAATATGAAATGAGACACTACCCACACCATACTTGGTTCCCTCAGTGTAAAACTATTAAAACACATAAATGAAATGCTTTCTTTTGTTAAAACTTTCAAGTGAGTCAGTTACTCACCACCTCTCACAAACTGAAGCACGAATTTACTAAAAACAGTTTGTTGATTTTATATACATTTCGTGTGGCTTCTATGGCAATAAACTTTTATCTATACATCAATAACAAGGAGGCATAATTTCATTATTATTGTTAAAATTTTCGAAACTTTTTTGCCTAATTTTTGATAGATCAAACTTTTGGGGGTACGCTTGCATCCCTACACCTCCTGCTCCTACACCACTTCACAGACGTTTGCAGTTTTGTTTCTGAGTGACACTGACAAGTGACAAGTCTTGCTGGGTAAATAAAGTCATAATTTGTGGTTTCGTTGAAGACTATGGCAATGGTTCTTTGAAATGAAGTACAGAAGCAAAAGAAGTAAAATCTGCAGATAGATATTGTGTAAATTATCGTAATATACCTGGCTATTGCTGCCAAAGAAGCGCAATTTCGTGACTATTGCCGTAACATGGGGCATTTTTTGTGGTGTAGAAGGGGTAAAGCCTTTTGTGAAAAGTCCATGTGCACTGCATCATTGGCAACCTGAAACGGATAAGCGAAACGTCGAAGTTGCCCCTTCCTGGAAAATTTCTGCGGACGCCCATGGTGTTTTTTTCCAGTGGGCCACAGAGCTTATGACAAGTCAGAATGAAAGCATTATGAGGCTTGTTTACTGTAACGATGTCATTATGATCAAATAAGATAGACAAAAGGAATAAAATCTTCCTGAATGTTACTTTTGTGACATAACTCCTACTCAACAGTGCTAGTCGAAGCTGTATTTATGTAAATTGCTATGGCATGGCATTGAAACTGTTGTAGCCCAGCACCTAATGCTAAGCAAACGTTATTGAAGTTTTAAATCTATGAGATTATAAGCTTTGAAAAGATGAGTACATCATAGTCAAAATATGGTCGCAGCTTGTCGGAAGAATTTGTAATTAACAACCTTGGTGACTTAAGACTATCAAAATTACACAATCATTTGGAAAAGAATCATTCTGGGCGAAAGAACAAAGATATCGAATGTTTCATAAATCCGGAGGCAGGTTTGAAAGATCAACTTCTTGACAAGGCTGGATCTTTTCGATGCACTGATAAGAAACTGACAGAGGAATCTTTTGAAATCAGCCTAATGATTGCCAAACAACGAAAGGCCCAGAACATATCTGAGACGTTTGTCAAGCCAAGTGCGCTGGCCTTGGACCGATTTGTGTTTTTTGTTGCCTGTAATTGTGAACTCATGTGGGAGGCTTTAGGCCAACTTAAAAACATCGATACGGGGGTAACACGTGGTAGAATGGTTTAACTCGTCTGACTGGCTTTGTCTCGTCTCTTGGTTATATACCCCGATTCTTAGCAAGTGCGAATCTGGCTCTGGAGTAAAAACACACAAAGGAATAGCGGTTAATTCCCTCGGAAAATGGCCGACCATAAAAATCAGAACATCACCCTGTGTCACTCTATAGCTGGGGTGTCTGTCTAAGAATTTACAGTAAGCGAAGTGGCCCCAATATATGTATAGGGGGAGACTCGGGCCCTTCATTTTGACCTCCTCAACTTTCATAAAGGGGCAAAAAGGATTGAACTGGCCTTGCGAAAATCAGTGAGAAAAGATTTGTTTTATCAACTTTTATTCTGGAGTATTAAGCTCTGGTTAACGAAATATCAGCGAGGCTATTATGCACTTAAGTCGATAAAGTACGATAGAAACGGTTACTGCGAAACACAAAGATTAACTTTCTCGAATTAAAACGATTCCCAAGGCAAATGCGATTCAAGGCACAAGATATTCTGACACTATTTAACACTAACACGCAAGTCTCAAAAATTCACAATTGCGCAAGTAAAGTTAACTCAACAAACATCAAACGACACAGGCGAACTAAACTGAAACAACCAAACAGATACTCACACTCTTAACGATGAAACGGAATCACACTCAAGCAGACGCAGGTGCATTACTCTAATTTAGAATTTAGCTGAATTGGATTATGTAGCTATGTTTGGGAAAAAACTCACCGCAAATTTAATATCGCTGGCTCGTTCGCAACTCGAAGCACTAATCTCTCTCAAAGATTTCCCAAGAACCAAAATATAGACGTTTCATCAATTGCAACAGTTGAGTAAGGCCTTCTTATCCTTGTTTTCAGGTAAATAGTTTGCATGCCAGAATGGCGTTTTGGGCGCGCCAGAGCAGTTGAAATAAGATTTGCTTTTTTCTCTCGAGCTGTCACTCACAAGCTTTTGCTGCCGATTGCTAAATCCTTGGCGCGGATTCGTCAAAATCCCTGGCAACTATTCGCGTCGGCCTTTTTCGTGTTCAGGCGTAAGGTCTGTGTCACGTGATTTCAGTTGGCAATGATTGACCTTCGCCTGGGCGTGTTTACTTATGACAGCTATAAGAAATTTGGTTTATACAGATGTTTACCTGATGCGTAAGGCAACATATGTTGGTTTGAAACATGGAGTTGCTTCAAGTTCAATCTTAACCGCAAACTTGTGGAAAGTGTCCCGTGCGAACGAACCAGCGTTAGATCATTTTTCATTTAACTGAAAGTATATTGCAGAGCAGTTTGCTAACGCCACGCCTATGCATTTAAACCTGCTGCAAAAGGGCGTAATCTGAACCCGCGTCAAGCTGGAATTTTCCACACTGTTAATCGCCACGTATGTGCGCACGGAAATGTGCACGTGTTTCCTGACGAAAGCATGGCGCTGAGTTTAACAGTACAATGCAATCTGCGCTGCCTTGTTAATTGCAAACAATTTTTACCGATCAAACCTTACAGAGTTTACAGAAACGTTAATATATTACAGAAACATTGCAAAGTGTGATTTACACACCACGAAAAAATGCACAACTACACAAAAACGTTAATGCGATTTTTCGTTAAAATTTGTCATCACAAAAATTTCACAAAGCGATTTTGTGATCAAATGTAGCAACTGAAGATTGCTTTTTTCAGCCTTCAATGACAAACTGTTTATGTCACGCTCATACGTAAAATCCCGTACAATCTTTTGTTGATGTTGATAACTGAAGTTAATAATAAAAGATAACTGAAGTACAGTAAAAGAGAAATTGAAGAGAAACCATTATTTGGTTTGTACGCTCTTCGAATCCACAGATATTTCTTCAGCATCTTAGCTGATGGTCTTTGTTCATTACGTGATGGGGAAAAGTTGCTCTTTTCTTGTGAATTGTAGACCGCCATAAAGGCAAAAGACGTAATGTCAAATTGGAGCATTTTATCACAAAGATAACATCAACTGGATGAATTTGTGTGGTGTGTACACTAAAGGCGCACCAGCTATTCTTGGATCCAAAGGCGCTTTTCAGACGCTGGTGCACAAGAAAAAAACTAATGTTGTTACCACTAACTGTTTTATTCATCGGGAAGCGTTAGCTTCAAAGACTTCACCAGACGGTCACCTTTAAGTCCCGCGTTGGTCACTTTTTTGACCAAGCTTTGCAACTCCATAACTCGCCAGCCAATGGAGCTAGAGAGGTGTTCAAACTCTCTATGAATTCGGCAAGTCTTCTAGTTAAGATTGAAAAACAGTTTTCGTTTTGGGTTTGGAGTTTACTGTGGGTGACGTCATATTAGGGGCATGTTTTCGCGCCATTTTGACTGAGGTTACCTGGCCCTGGATGCCAACCCAGCAAGCAATTTTTTTGCTCAAATTTTTTGGAAGCTAGGCTATGATCCGAGTCTTTAGAGTTATTGATTGGTTTCTAGCATGTCTGGAGCCAAAATTATGGTTCAGAAACCAAAAATTCGTAACGATTCAACTCCCACAAAAGGTAACCATTGGTATTTTTGAGCCCATGGTCATAAAACGCCAACAGATTGATCTAGAGAGCTGTTCAAACCCTCTAAAGATGGAAAAAGTCGTATAGTTTAGAATAAAAAAATCTTTAAGTTTTGGATGTCGGGTTTTTTGTTTATCTGCATGATGGGAGTATGTTTATGCATATATTTGTTTATATTTGGATGAGGTCATCATTCCCTGGGAGCCGACCAAACGAGCCGATTACGCGGCTCAGACTTTTATCAGATTCTAGGCCATAGTACCAGTCGTTAGAGGGTTTGATTGACTTGTCTAATGTCTCTGGTTCAAACGTTATGGCAAAATAACTGAATATTAATTAGGGAAATCCTTTCTAATCCCCTAGGAAATTCCCCTAATATTTGTAATTTTTTGCCATAATTTTGGAACCGGAAACGCTTTACCCTTCAGTTGTCCAACGAAACATCTGAAACATGCAGAACAGGTTTCCATTGGTGTCTTACAACATGCTACTAACATTCAAGTGAAAATATTGAGAGAAGAAAACTTACGGAAGAGTTTGCAAATACGCAACTTAGTTAGTTCCCTAGGCGATTAGCTAATTAATTTGTAGGTTTTAGGCAATATCGTTCCAAGCACTAACGCTAGGAGCCCAATCAAGGACTATAAAGATGAGATGCGGAAAATGTCGGTGATGACCGTAACGTCGCGAATATAATTGAAAAACCTGTTTTTGGTGGGGGTTGCAACGGTGCAAGACCTTAAATGTTTGGGTTGTATTTACCCTCTCAGGACAATTGAAGGGTAAATTTAATTACCCTTGAGCTGTGCAACGAAACGTCTGACAATTACAGAACATGTTTCGTTTGTTTTTTCACAACATCATACCAAATTTCAAGTAAAAATATTGAGAGGAAAAAAGTTACGGAACATTTTGCACTTAAATAATTAGCTAATCCCTCAAGGCATTAGCTAATTAGTGTGTGGTTTTTAGGTTATTATTTTCTAACCACTAACGCTAGAATGTCAATGAAGAGCTCTAAAGATGCAGATTTTCGCCTATTTTTGTTTATAACGTAAGAAACGATCTACCCCTTGTAGTTTTTTTCAAGCCCCGATGACGTCATCCGAAAATAACGTGAGCGGAACCCTTTGTTCACCACGAATTTTCTCCCCGAAAACAGTGATGACTCACTTGCGTTGGACGTTTTTGTTAGGTGAGGACTTCAGACGTGATCCAAGCCAAAAACGTTTCGAGAAAGCTCACAGGGAAGCCTGAGAGGGACATTTTGAACTTTTTAGACAACTGCCAAAAAACACTTCCGGAAAATCAGAAATTAACATTTTTCTGAAAAATCCCAGATGTAAAAGTACCGTCATCGGATCGCTTGCCGTCTTTCGAATCCGAAGATGTCTTCACTGGCTGTCTAGCTCAATCCGTTCGCGAGTTATGGCCATTTATAAATTCAAAAGCCACGGTCGTGGCTTCAGCGGGCGTTAACATCTCGCGTGTCCCAAAAGCTGTGTAAACACCTAACTTCTGATCATTAATATCTTCTCTACCACTCCAAAGTCCGACGGCTGTCAAGAGGCAACGTTGTAGTCAAAGTGTTCGATCTCCGTGATGAGCTGCTGATCTTTCTGAAAGCAGCAAAACCTGAACTCGCAGTTCATTTTCAAAATTTTAACTTTGTTTCTCGCCAGGCATATTTGGTGCATATCTTTGAAGCTTCGAAACAGCTGAATTTAAAGATGCAAGGGAAAGAAAAATATATCTTTCAGTTTGTGGACTTCGCAAATGCATTTGTTGAAAAGCTGCGCAACAGGAAACGTTAAGTGGAACAAAGTAACTTTAACATGTTTCACATTGTCGCATGTTTGTGTGAGCTGAATGCTCAGGTTAAGGATGAAATAGCAGGCCACTTTAGTACTCAAAATAATGAATTTAAATCCTACTTTCCGGAGCGTGACCAAAATGGTTTGTCGATCGCAAGGAATCCATTTCGTGTTTCTATTGAACGAGTGGATGAGTTGCAAGATGAACTAATTCACCTCAATGATGATCCAGCCTGTCTTGACTAATTTGAAGCCTTTTCAGTCACTGAATTCTGGATAAGAGTGTCTTATCCACGTATCAGCGGAAACTGTCTTAAAAAACTATTGCCTTTCACCACTACATGGTTGTGTGAGTCAGCCTTCCTATCCGTACTTGATGTGGAATCCAAGGAGCGTGACCGATTTATGCCGAAGATGACATACGTACATTTGCGCACTTTCATCGACTGCGCCCAGGATTCAAAGAATTGTGGACAAGATGTAGTAATACTCTTCTCATTAAGTTCTGTAAATTACCAATGATTAATACGGGTCTTGCATATTATTCGAATGGCATTTTGTAGAGACACATTACGTTGCATGTAGTCCTTCATATTCTTAGAGAAACGTGCAAAATTAAATTTCTTGAAAGTCAGCATTGAAAACAACAAAGCATGTATTTGTAGCTGGTAACAGCATGTAAGCATCACGGTTCTCAAAAAATACTCGACATCATGGAGAACCCTATCTCTTTCAGTGTCGTTCGCCGAAACATTTGCTCAACTTCACTTTCATTATTATCCAAGCTCAACATGTCTTCCGCCGACGTCCTTCCTGCTTTCCGTGCAACGTTTTTGCCGCCAGCTAATTTCGACCGTCGAAAGAGAAGCTACTTGAGATTGTCTTTCGCTGCCGCTGTTCAAAGCTTGCTTCGTGTCGGCCGTGTGCGCTTGGCAACATGTTAATTTCATTCAAAGACCACAACGCTCGCAGCGCAAAGGCAAGTCTAGAATAATCTGGAGACTTTCCTGCGGCTTCGCGCCTTGCGGGCGCATGCTGCTATTTCGCGGGTATACGTACTTGTATTTCGAAAAGTCCAGAAGTGGTGTTGTGCAGCCGTCGATGCAATGGCCGTTTAGCGGCTATGGTTTAGTTTGTGTAAATGTTCGCAAATGTTTATTCCGAATGGCAGTGAGTCTCAGTTATATTGAAGTTACAGCGCGTTACAAATCACTTTTTTCAAGTTGGCAAATAACTGCTTGGTGCGCAAGACAGTCGTCACTGCCATCGTTAACCAAAGCCACTTCCGACCAAAATATGTGCACGTGGATACACTTACACAAACAAACTAAGCCTAAATATAGAAATAGCAGTAGTGTGTATTAAAGAGGAAGAAAAGTAAAGAATGAAGCGAGCTGAGGAAATGGAGGAGAAAATGACTAAAAGGGAATGAATCGGGCGATTGGTCACACAGTGCTTACGAAATTTGTTTGAAAAGACCCGGAGTTTAAAAAACAAAGTAAGATCGTACTTTTGCAATGTAAAAAACGGGTCTTGAAAATTTGTGTTTGACGCAGTTTGCTAAATGCATGCTTAGTAAATGCGCAATGTGAATTTTGATTGAGTAAAATTGACCAAAACGAAATAGCAGGTAACCAGCTCACAAAGGCGTGGCCAGGGGGCAAAAGGGGCCATGTCCCCCCAAATTTTGGGAAAATATAGTCATTTTGTGCTTTGATAGGCGTTTTTCTAAACAAAATAGTGTTATTCGCCTAAAATCAAATATTTTGCCCCCCAAAAATTTTTAGCCCCCCAAATTTTTGGGTTGGCTACGCCAACGCCAGCTGACGAAGACATTCGAATGCTCAATTGAAAATAATGCTTCCCAAACGAAGGACATTTGACTTGACGCAGGATTAATTAGCCCCATACAAGTGTTTTCATTTTGCTTTCTAGCAAGCATTTTAAAGTAACTAAAATTCATGACATCAGGCGTTCAGTGCTACAAATCATAATTTGCTTTGTATTTTTAATTAGCAACTTCTTATGGCAAATTTGCTGTACTGTAGCTTGTGCTTGAAACGTACTTTGGAGCACCATAGATCAGTTTTTGGTTGCATCTGGCAACGCATCGTCTTCAGCCAATTGCATAGCTGCTGACTGAAACTTCGAAACATGAGCTCTGTTTACGTATTGTGTTTGCCAGTTTAAAAGCCGATGATTTTCATGTTGAATTACACCAAACGTACTTAAGATTTTGTATAAATGCTAATGGTTTAAAGTAGTTGCGAGGACTTTGTGAAACTGCTCTCTAGCAATAACTTAATGAAGTCAACTGTGCACCGTCAGGGCGGACTTTACGCAAAATCAATCATGTACGTCTGTATGGTGCTAATCATCACAGTTTTTCAATTTTGTTGCAAAAACCAAATGGGATTTATCCAGAAAACTTCATTAAGGCCAGTCGTGCTGCAGCAATACGTATCTGACCCTCCAATATAACAGACGTTCTCCAGCAAGCTTTCGGTTAATTACTGTCAAATTTTTTCCACGATTTGCGCTTGAACATAATGATGTTCGGAAAAACAGTTTCTCCTTGCCTTGATGCCATGCTGTTAGCTTGCCATTATCATTGCTCGTTGCGACGAACGATGCTGGTTCAGGCTTGTGACAAGAAGATAGCTATGGCTGTTTGCTACTCAGATCTTGAAAGATTGTTGTTTTGAAACAGCTTTGATGGGAAACTTTGACATTATTTTTTAACGCATTAGGAAGCTATAGTACGTGGACCGTTTTTGGAAAGTCCATTTGGCAGCTGCGATTATTGAGGGCTAATGGAGGAGAAGAATTTTGTCTGTAAAATGAGTTTTTACTGCATACTTGAATTCGTTAGCAAAGGCGAACAAGGTGAGGCTTCCGTAAGAGCGAGCAGAAATAAGAAAATAGTTTCAATACAAACTTAAGTCGAATGAAAGTATTGTTAATTGACTAGTTGCGAAAAATAACTACAAGTGGAGAGCAAACAAAAGCAGAAAATGCTGCTTTAAAACTTTATACTACGGTAATATAGCTACACATGCAGTTTTTTCAGAAAGTGAACTGCCAAGTGTTTTTATATGCTGCAGAACACTGACCAGTGTCAGCTTCTTTTTGTATATTTTTACTTCTTACAACTTGCGACACCTGCACGAAATATGTTTCAGCCAACAGCCCGTTTAGTAAATTCTAGGATATATGACCAGCTGCAGTTTTCAACTCTGGGCCTCCGAAACCTTGCAACAGCTGTATTGTCTAGGTAGCGTAAACACGTATACGAAAACAGCTTTGTTTTAGCTCCTCATCCAACAAAAATCTCATAGACGCCGTCATTCGTTGCTGGTGACTTATATTCTGGCAGACCTTAGAGGCCCACAGGCTGACAAGCTGTCTGGCAACAGTCTCAAATGATTTTTCACCTTTTAATTACAATTTCTAGCCCAGGCAATTAAACTCTACTTAACTATGTATTGACGACGCCAAACTACCAGCTTTCAACAGTTACTGTACCTAGCAGCAACGTCAGACCTTCCTTGTAACAACAAAAAGGGTAAAATGAACAAAATGTTTGAAAAACAGAAAAAACAAATATAATCAGCATAATAAATACTCTCTTCAACCTATTTTTCTATTCCCCTATATTTCACCCAGCACCAGCCCCACGTATTCAGTATTTGTTGTTTCAAGGCATTTAGGGTTTAGTATATATTGTTCACAAAAACTTAGCAATAAACAGCAGGGAATCTTAAATTCAAGCAAATTCAAATTATGCATCTGCATTTAGGTGGTATATTTTTTGGGGGGGGAGTCTTGGGGCATTTTTCCAAGTTACAGTAAGTACATATTTGTTCACTCTCGCTCATTATGAATTTGATAACATGACTTGTTTGAGACATTTTTTATGTGGGCTTGTGTAATTTTCTAGATGGTGGGTACATTTTTGAGGCAGGATATTTGACGGTCATATTTTGAGACAAACACAAATGGTGTGCTTCATGCTAGATTTAAGCTCATCTCGTAGCTCCACATTAGCCAGAGTCATACTGTGACGCGGACGCGGTATGTCTTCGCTTTTGGTTGAATATCAAAGACATCTCGTCACAAGCACCTCTGCATGTCTCGTGACAACATATCGTTAGAGACAGCTACGTGGCAAGAACGCAATTCAGTTCTTCAAAACGATCGTAGTGTGCAGATGTGTTGAATGGGTGCTAACACTTATTTTGCGTTTAGCAATGTTTCAGTATCTTCAAATAGGATGTGTATAGGCAATATACTTGTTTGTTTGGTAACTGCTAATTTTGAAGGTAACCAAAAGTCCTCCAGTGGAAGCAAAGCGGGCTGTACGGGTATAATAGTTTTTTGATTACAAAGAAAAATTCTCACAACTCTTAAGAAAAGTTTTGTTAGCAAAAGCAAGTACCGTAGGAAAACTAGCAAACAATGCATAGTGTTAAAGTTTGTTTTTGTTTTTTTATATAATAAGCAATTTCTCACACAAGTTTTAGGCTAATCTGTAAAGTTTTTGAAGGTTTAAAAAGACAAAAAACAAGTTCAGTCAGACAACTGGTGATGCAAAGCAGACTGTAGAATTTATAAATACAGTAGAATTTGCCTAATTCGTCACCTCAAGGGGATTAGAATTAGAAAAAAAACGAATTAGGCGAAGTGACGAATTATGCAAACAGGTGAAAACTTTATCATAGAAGCTCGTATACTTTATCATAGTAACCAGTGCCGTATAAGCCCAACTCTGCCTCCCCCCAAAATGCTTACAGGGGCCCCACATGGTGATTTATAAAAAAACAGTTATGTTATGCTGCATCTCGAGGTCGAATGGCCTTCAAGACAAAATATGGCAGAACCAGACCCGTAGCCAGGTTTTAAGGTTTGGGGGGGCAACATACATTTTCAGGGGAGAAGATGTTTGTTATTATCATATGTTTAAAACAACGTTTTCTGAGCACAACAAAATTTAGGGGAGCACAGACACTATTTGGGGACAACTGCCCCCAAATGTTCCCCTGTGTTTGCCGTCCTGGGCAGAACCGTCGCCAGAAAGTCTTCCACTGGGGGCCTTCATGTTTGTGCATGAGGGCTGGACATTCTGAAAATTTATTTCAAATTCACAACATGAACAGCATTTTCAGATTGTGCAAATTAGGCCTAACTACAAATATTTTCAGCAGCAACCGATAGTAGGCTCGTAGTTTCCAACTAAAATTTTTGAATGAACTTAACAAAAGGAATTGCGTTGTAAATCATTGTCATTTAATTGACGGCGATTATTTAGAGCTTTCGTAATGAAATGCAAATGTAAAGAAAAATTTACAGGAAATCAGAATCAATCCTATCGTTCAGTTATCAAAACATTATTACCGAAGGAGCAAGCATGGGGTCGGTCTAAGCATGTGCGCCGCGATGAACGTTTTCCTTCATTAGCGCAAATTGATGAACTTTACCATGAGCTCAAGTGAAATATGCTTATGAAGCGTGCGCATTGGGCTTTTTACTGGCCGAAATACACATGCATAAAACTTGCTAATGTCTGGACTGTTAATAATCTCCTGGTGCATGGCACATGTTTAGATTAATAAAATTTTGTATCTCAAATCGCCTATAAACGTTAACAAATATAGACAAAGGCCTGCGTGGACGCAACGGTTAACATCCATATAATACACTAACCACTTCTCAACCCCAAAATAGACTCTTCTAACTACACAATCAACTCCATCTGGCTGTCTGAACAACGGGCTGTGCAAATGTGCAACTTTGGTCGCAAGCACCACAGGTATCTTGCTGCTATGCAGTACAAAATAAAAGAAGACTTCCTGGGCTAGACTTACAGCATACATTTTTTTGCAACAATCACTACACAAAATACGTTGATCAAGTAGAAGTCTGACTTCTGGATGTATACAACTAGGCATGTAGACAGGGCCGGATAAATGAATGCGAGGCCCATCAGGGCAAAGTCGTGACCGTGAGGCCCCCGAAACGTTTAGCGCAACTGCGCAGTTCGTTCATGTCCGAACCTTTGCTTACAGAGGCAGGTTGCGAAACTTGCTAGCGGGTTGTTGTACTCGTGGTCTTTATTGCGTAACAATAAACACGGCAATAAATCTTCAAATGTTCACTTCAAGTTACGGTAGTAGGCGTTTTGCCGCATGTGACCGGGGTTCCCACTAAGGGTTTTTCAACCCAGATCTGTTTCATTAGTCGACCTGTGTGCCTAGGTTTAATCATGAAAATCTCGTGAATTCTGTGTTTTTGGAAGTGATAAACTCATCAGCAACTTCAATGTGCTCGATAATATACAGATGCATTTACATTGCAGTGTTTGCATGCCGACATCAGGTGAAAAAGTACGCATATCGGATAAGCATAAACGTGTTCAATCGGTTTCATATTCTTATATAAGATCATTGTCAGGGTTATGCACAGTGGTGTGTCTTAGGGAAGGCCTCGGGTCCCGCTTAGCAACTGTAATGTGTAAAGTATTTTGCTTTCAAAGGGGCCCAACCGCAACTACAATGTATATGTAGACTACTTTGCATTCAAAGCGGCCTCCAACAGCAGTTGTAATGTGTAAATACCTTGCTTTTAAAGGGGCCCAAAGAAACTGTAATGCATAAGCACCTTTATTTCAAAGGGCCCCCTAACTTCACTGATTTCTAGTGCTTCATTTTTCAATTTGGGGAATCGAGGCTTTCTCTGGGGTGCTAAGTGGTGACGGGACTGGAATTTTGAGACCCTACGACAGTGTGGGCCCCCCAATTGGGGGTAAGGAGTGCGGCTGATACGGCTCTGATAGTAACTCGTATACATACATAGTGCTCTTATTTGCAGTAAAATACAAGTTTATGACGTTATGGTTGAATACAACAATTAATTCCTCTGCTCTA
>JGI24158J21664_10007332_pt1 | contig 14653 bp, 9 predicted proteins | sample Ectturendosymbi3_FD_21664 | JGI IMG/M metagenome (IMG submission 21664) | reverse complement strand
AAACTTTTTCTGGAAAGGGCGAGCAGTAGTGATCAAATCAGGAGTAGCCTAGTATGTTTGTCTCCTTGAAGTTTTACATTCAAGTCGTTGAGGTGTTACACTCTAGGTCAGGTAAAAATTCAGCAGTTTCCCTTTCTCCATCATTTCCTAAAAAAGCTGAAAATGCCTTAGCTTTTCTTCACATTTTGTTGACTTCCTGCAAAAAAATAAAAATTTTTTCGTAAAGGGCCAGAATCTCTGTAAAACTCTTCCCATAATCAAGCATCTTTAATAATTGTGCACAAATAAATTTGTATGACTGTATTGTTTTCGGAAAGAAAACGTTTCATTGCTATATTCTAGCCTTGAATCCACTATTTTCACCAGGATAGACATTGCTGTTTTAACTCGTAATGTGCTGTTGTAAATCGTAAGCTGCTGGTTTTGATAGTCATGCTTTTCAGCAAGTTCATAGATGAGGTAGAGTCCAGGCTCTGTTGGAAGCGATAGGTGCGGAAGCGCTTGACGAAATAGCCGCTTCCACATCCCTGTCGTTCACTATAGTTGATGCAAGTACGGCAACTACATCAAACAGGTAATTTACATCATAAATAATTTCCTATCACGTCACAAGAAGAGGTATTTGTTTCGCTTTATTGATGGTAACAACTAACAATTGATAAAGTTAGTTTTCACTTTTTTTTGCATTGGCAAGTTATTTTCTCCTAAGTTGTACATTATTAATTTAGCTTGGTTAGGTTTTGAAATAGCGCTGCTCAAGGGGCTAATTCGCAACTGGGTCGCATCTGCCTAAATGCTTGCTGATATTAAAGGGCCCCATCTGGATTTTTTGGGGGGGCAACAGCCTTTCACACGGCTCTGCGCTAAATAAATGAAACAAAACAGAATGATACCCTGTGCGGTTTTCATCCTGCCCATAGCACTGCAGACAAAGATTTCACTCTCCAGCAAATTTTTGAGAAATCTTGGGAGTATGCCAGACGCGTTTGCACATGTTTTGTCGACCTCGAGAAAGCATACGATCGGGTTCCTCGTAAAAACCTTTCGGGATTGTTACGGGAGTAGGTTACGGTGTTGACGGCCGCCTGCCAAGTCACTGTATTCCTGCTCAAACGTTTGTGTCCGTGTCGAGAGAAATAACTCACCACCGTTGGCTGATGGTATTGGAATCCGACAAGGGTGTGTGCTGTCACCACTTCTCTTCAGTCTACATCAGAGGTGGCCAAACTAAGGCCCGCGGACCAGTTTCATCCGACCCGCCAAATACCTTCACATTTTTTTCAATTGCCACGTTTCCGACTGTGGACAGCAGTGCAACAGCATTAACTGCTGCCTGTCACGTAAATCACACTGTATCCGGCCCTCCAGTGGCCAGGCAGTCGCAAATTCGGCCTTCTGGTGAAAGAGTTTAGCCACCCCTGGTCTGGTTTACATGAAATCGACAGACAGTCACAGCCGAGTCGAGAAGGGTATCACGTTTGTAAGCTGCAGAATCAACCATTTTTTGCAGACGACTTGGTACTGCTATAGAATCTTCTCAATTTGGTCTTCAGCATGCACTCGATCGGTTTTCCGCTGCGTGTGACCGAGACAAAATGAAAATAAGCACTAAAAATACCTAATTATTATGTCCCTGTACAATCCAAACGCAGTGTATGCTGCAAGTGAGTGGAATGCACTGCAGCAGGTGGAGAAATTCAAGTGCATATACAGTAAGTGGTATTTACGAGTGACAGAAGGTAGCTAGGAGGCTGATGCATGGTTTACTAAACCTAACGCAGTTCTGCGTGAGCTTTATCGTTTTGTCGTCACAAAACGAGAGGTTACAAATACCGCAAAGCTGTCAGTTTTTAAATCGGTCTTTGTTCCGATCTTTAGCTATGATCTTGAATCTTGGGTAATGACCGAAATAATATTATCTCAGGGGCAAGCTGCAGAGATGGGATTTTTGAAGAGTCGCCCATGGTATGACACTTCGCGACAATGTGCGCAGCTGTGAAACTCGCAGAGCCTTGAATGTGGAACCACTTTTCTGCCGAACTGAGAAAGCACAGATATTTTGGTTCGACCATTTGTCCAGAATACCCCACAAAAGACTGGCGAGGCAAGGCCAGCTGGCTGAACCAACGGAAAAGCGGTTCAGAGGTCATCCAAGGCCTAGGTGGAGTGACTACATCTCCGACCTTGCTAGGTCTCGTCCTGGAGTGGAGCCAGCAGAACTATCTGAAATAGCTGTTGACCGTGAGGTATTCCAAGTCCTCCTAGGGCTGCTGCCCCCGCGACGCTCCCCAGAGGAAAAGCGGGCATGAAAATGAATAACAATTATGTTATTCAGTTCATTGGCCGGTTTTTAAGTGCTCGCCTAGCGAGTGAACAAGTTCCTTAGACGGCTAGAAACGATTAATACGAACGAAGAGACGGCTAGAAATGATTTGTCTGTTATTAATTCATTATATCTTTCTCAGGAAATAAAGATGCAATAGCTGTTTCTAGCAAGTTCAGGTCCGCCGTTATTGCGTCAGCGTTGTAATGGGGACCACGGGTTACCTTGAAAGCCTTCATGTGGCCCACGGAGCAATTTGAGTTTGAGACTCCTGCCCTAGAATCAGTGAAAATTATCATCGGGTCCCTAAAATCTGAGAAAATCTGGTCCCTACACGTCTATACCGGGTACCTAATATTTTCCTTAAAAAAAACTGTTTTTTTGTTATGTATAGAAGTCCAGCAAACTTTTAGTTTTCCTTTTTCCCTGCTGAGACATTATCAAATGCCTGAATGTTTCCATGTTAAAAACTGCTGTTTTTGAGCTCGTGCAACAGATCTATCATGCTACAGAAATTGGTAATGAAGCCAATTCGGTCAGCGATTGCGCTTATCAACATTAGCAGACAAAATAAAGACAATTGTTTCGGATAACGTAAACTATCGCGGAACACAATCGCAAACATGCGTAGTAGACGAAAGGTCTGCAAAAGTGGTGAGATGATTTCTGGACGCGGACGATCACCCAGATTCCCACCAAAACCTAATTATTACTTTTTGATCCATTTACAGCCTTCCTTGAAATTCGCATGCAAATTTATTCCGTGGTATTGGTATTAAGTCGACAAATTAACAAGCAAAATGTATGCGAAAACAATTAATCTCATTTGCAAAGGTAATAAAGTTTTTGTAAAATATCAAGCTCAAAGTTAACCCCAACCCCCCTTGCGTACGCTCTTGCATGTGTGGGTAGACTTAGAGTTGGGGCGCTGTTAAACATTTTGCTCCTCTCAGTGATATTCACAAATGTCTTTGTATTTAGCTAACTCATGCCACCACACATAGGTGCAGCGTGTTTTGCTTTAGGAAATTGTATATTTTGGATGCTACTCTTGAGCGCAGATATGAAAAATAGATGTGAAAGTAGACTTGTAATATATGTTGGCTATGTGTTTAGTCAAATATTTACCCGTGGCGCTTTCTGTTGGTTTGCCTGTGGAGATTGAAAATCCCAGCCATGCACGATTTCCACAACCCCTGTCACTGAACGCTTTTACGTCGAAAGCAGCAACAATCGCAATGATCGCGGGCATGACTCTAGTAATGATTTCGAAACTTTTATTGATCGTACTGGGAGAGCGTTCATATCGTCATGTTCAGCTTTCCGCAATTTGCTCAACGCTTTTCCATTTTCCCCTCGTGACAGTGGGAGAGGGGCCTCACAAGTGGATTAGCCTAGGGTAGGGGTGGTGAACCTACGGCCCGTGGGACAAGTGCGGATCGCGTGAACATTAGATATGTCCCGCATCAGAATTTTCGTTACCTAAGATAGAGCACAACATCGCGTCAAAACGAAGATCCATGATAAGCAGGTACTTAGATATAAGTCAAGAGAAGTCACTCTTCCTCATACTTAGATAAACGTAGAATTTTGGGATAAAGTTACTTGATTTTGCGGTCCGCCAGCGATAATGCACAATTCATGCAGCCCGTGATAGTAAATAGGTTCCTCACCCCTGGCCTAGGGCCTCCCACTGGCTAAATCCTGTTCTTAGGTCTCGTCGGCTAAGGTCTCTGTTTCGAAACTTTGAATACCCCATCGATATAAGTTTCCGTAATGCAACCTGCTGACTTTCTGTTGAAGGTTCTGGAAAGAAAAAAACAAAAAAGATGGGGGAAAATGCGACATAATTACAGCTCCAATGTGATGATGATCTTTTTGCGAGAAATTTTGGCGAATCTTACAAATATTTGGTTGTGGAGACTCAAACATTCACATCTCGATTTTTTAGACAGTCTCGGGCTGAAATTTAACCAAGTTTCAGAGGTTGCATTTCGACTATATCACTGGACATGGTGCCACACTTTTGTGTCAGTAAACACTTCTTCTTTTGAGCTGGTTGGTGAAACCACTGCTTGGCCGCACAAGATCTCGGGGCAGGTGTTGAGCAGCCATTCGATTATCTCATCGTCCAGAACCGTCAGCCCGTGCAGTCCATGGGGAGGTCGATGGATTGGGCATTTGAGGACAAGATGGTCGACGGTTTGTTCTTCTGCGCCACACTCACAATCCGCAGAGGAGGCCATACCCCATTTGTACAAGCAGGAGCGGGAACGTCCGACACCAGTGTGGAGGCGGTTAAGCCGGACCCAGGCTCTTCTTGGGAGGGTCATTCCGGCGGTTGTGTGCCAGTTTCGGGGATGAAAATGCGGTGTCTTGTGGGGCTGTCCGTCCACTCGCATTCCATTTGTAATCCGGCCACTTCGCAGCACGTATGTGTTGTTGTCAGATAAACCGATGAGTTGTTGTGCGGCGGGTACAAATGGGTGTCTCGATTTGAGGGGCCGTGCGTTTGCACTCCATGGGCGGGTGAGCGCTGAGTGGAGCAGATGTCCAGGCTCCGTGACACGGCGTGCTAGAGACAGTGTGCCTCCATTGCGACAAAGCTCAGCAGGTTGGATGCCTGCGGGGATTGGAAGGTTGTCCGCTGGTGTAGGACGCAGGCATCCAGTCACAATTCGCAGGGCGTCGTTGATGGCGGGGTCGATAAGGCGGGTATGAGCACTGCGGCACCAAATAGGCGCGCAGTACTCTTCGGTTGAGTGCACCAAGGCTAGGGTGACTATTCGCAGAGTTGTTGCTTCAGCACCCCAGTCGGACCCAGAAAGCCGCCTCAGGAGCTCGATGCATGATGTCAGCTTCTTGCGAAGTGACTCAAGGTGTTGGCGATACGTGAGCGACCTGCCCAACGTTACTCCGTGGTATTTGGGCTCGGAGCAGAAGGGCAGGATTTCGTTGTTGTGTTTGACTTTTAGCTCACGTTTAGCTTCCTTGTTGTCGAGGTGGAAGGCTGCCGACACCGTCTTTGTAGTGCTGAGCTTTAACTTCCCAAGTCTGGAGGTATTCACCTACAGTTGCCATGTCCTTGGTCAGCACCCTTTCAACTGCCTGCCAGTCTCCATCAGTATGCATGATTGCTACAACGTCAGCATATGCATATTTCTGGAGACGGTGGTTGGCAGGTCATAGATGTAGATGTTGAAGAGAAAGGGTGCCAGGACAGATCCCTGTGGGACGCCGTTCTTGAGGCGTCGTAACCTGCTTTTGCTGTTTCCGGTGGTGAGGATGAAGCTGCGATTGCTAACCATCTCCATGAACATGTGGACCATACGTCTATCAGGCAGCAATTGCAGCAGCTTGCGGGAGAGGCCGCGGTGCCATACAGTGTCGCAGGCTGCTGTGAGGTCGACAAACACAGCTCCGGCCTTCTTAGCCGAAAAGCTATCCTTGATGTCCTGTGTCAGCAGGGTGACCTGGTCTACGGTCGACCTCCCGCGTCGAAAGCCCACCTGCTCCCGAGGGAGCAGTGGGTCGATGATTGCGTCGACACGAGCGTAGATGAGTCTCTCGAAGATTTTAAAGGGAACACACAGCAGGGATATGGGACGGTAACTCTTTGGGTCCCCCAATGGCTTTTCTGGCTGAGGGATCGCAAATATCAGTGCTCTTCTCCAGATTTTTGGATTTTTGAGTTGGCGCATGCAAGAACTGAGGATGTCGTAAAACCAAGATCTGTAAGCACTGACATCCTCAAATCAGTCTGTGGAAGTGGGCAAACGTTATTTTGAGACTTTTTCTTTGCTAGTACAAGTACGTTGTGCTTAAGCTTTGATCTTGGGGTTTGGTTCCCGTTTTCGTGTAGCTCTGTTTTCACAAAACTCTGTGGCAACAGGTTTGTTGTAGCCGTTGCTTATTTGTTAAAATATAATAATAATCCCCCACAACTAAGAGGCGAGCTCGTTTCAGACGTGAAACAATCAAATCAACCCACTTCTGCGACTATTGCACATCACAAAACGATTGACTTCCCGCCTATTTCTGCAGCAGGGAGCCATCGCCTATAACCATACCAGGTTTGGGTTAAATTAGCGATCGTCTGTGCATGTGGCTAGCTTATGATACACAACACACTGTCTTCTATGTGCTACGGCTTCTGCTAATAAAAAGAAGAGATGGGCGTTTCTGAACAGAAAAAATACAGAATTTATAAATATTTAAGAACATGTTCTCGTTGCACTTCATGAAGCACCCAACAAATACCAGCAACACAATAAAGACTACGCGATCCACAAAGCAATCTGAACAAATTTTGCATCGCGATTGCGGGCAAAAGTCGAGAAACACTTTCGTACAAGTAAAAACAATATTTAACTTATGCAACACCACAAGACTTTTTACTTCCTTAGTACAACATTAGAAAATCCAACGATTTAACTTTTCATAGGACATTTGTTGCGCATCCACAGATTTTAAAGAATAACACTTCAAAGTGCGTTCTGCTGTGTTTAAAATCAAACTGCGTATGCTGTTATGGACAATCTAAGCAGATAGAGAAACTCAGTGCCTGCGAAATAGCAAAGGTCGTTTGCAAGTCATACCGCAACACAATCTGAACTTCTAAGCAGAGCCGTGGATATCAAATTTTGTTTTCCCGAAGATCATACAAAGCACGTGTTGGCAAAATGTAAGCAAACCCCGCTGATTGGGCAACACTTGCTTCAAACAAGAGACAGCCGTTTGCAAAAACATAGGCACTCCAAACAGTCGGTGCTCAACAGACTAAATATTTCGATTGTTCACCCAAGCCGCAGGCAGAGTGCAAAGCAAACAACTGCCAAAATTCTGTCTTTCAAATATTTTGAGGAAACTGGTAAGTGTTTGTCGGAGTTTCAAAGCCTCTCCGTCTTCGTAACATAACACGCCGCTGGTTTAAAGGACATGAACTGTAGATCAAGTTACTGCGAATAAGAAGTCAGATCACAAGTTCCGTTTAAATTTTGTTTGTGATGACTTCCGTCCGAGCGCGTTGGGTCAAAGTCATGAAATAAGCATTTGATGCATACCTGAACTGTGAACAGAACTGTCGAAGATCAATGATTCAGACAAATTCAGCCAAAACACCGCACGGTCTGCTTCTTACCCCGTGCGTGTGATGCCATACGAAGAGCGTAAACAAGTTGCATGTTTACTCCATGCAGCCTTTGCAGTAAATGTACATATTGCCGTAGTTCAGACAGCTTGGCCCGGCGCATTCGCAACAGCCGTTATGAAACCAACGATACGATGACGCGCCCATTGACGTGCAACTTAAAATGCATTGATTTAAAGGCAAACACTGATCCCAATAAGCAACAGTGCAAAGAGTACTGGACTCTTCGCCGATGTCGAGATTATAACTTCTCATGACGACCTGTACGTCATTCCAGTACGTTTGCGATGTGAAATCCGATCGTGGAGGCTTTCGTATGGTTTGCTCGTGTTCTGTATGAAAAATTAAAGAGAGCAATAGAGAGATGGGACACGTTTGAAACAAACGAATATCTAAAATTGAAATAGGCTACTGACATGGTAACCAAGATAAAAAAATCCCACAATTTGGTTCGGTCGAAAAGGTCGGTGGATTTATTGCTTCTTTATCTAAACTTTGAAAGAATTTTTCCTGCATTACGCATAACGCCTTGTTTGTGGCTTAAGTTAGCTTTTCCACATGCTTATGACACAGTAATTTACTCTAAAACTAGTTTCGCAAATGCCGCCAGTTGTCAGACACCGACATAGCTCATTTCCGTTTCAATGCCAACATAAAAATATTAGTTCAGGAAGTCTTTCCCTTACAAAAACAAATTTTCCCAGTGGGCAGTGTAGCGACGTAGAAACCAAATCCGACCTGAAAGCTTTTGTGAAAAACGTGTTTATTATTTTCCATCCATTGACAACCATCAAATGACTAAAAACTTTTTGAAAATCTGAAGCGGTTTTTCAAGCTGTGAAGTTTTCTGGTCAGCGACTGTTATGCTTCAATCTATGTTCCCTGACATTTACCAGTTCATACTACAATACTATACACTGTACAGTATATATATGTGAAATTCCCTCTTGCTGTCCACCGATCGGTTCTTAGTGTTGTTTTTAACGTTCTATCTTTTAACCCACGCTCCCCGCCTCCTGCGTTCTCATCAGCACGTTGCCTCCTGGAGCGCTCACATTTTATGACGTCCGTGCTAGAATCTCAGCATTTCGTGCTCACCCTGACGAAGATAGTTGTATCTTACTATCGGAACCTTGGCCAGTTTTTTAACATGATTTTACGTTTTACCGCTAGTAGAACCTGAGAAAGTACTGTTTGCAGAAGTCCTGGCATCTCCGAAACAGAGAGAAAATTACAGCGGTTATGGTTGTCATTTTCACACAGCAAAACAATATTCGAATTTAAGCAATTACATTTACAGATCGCGTAATATAATTTATCTGCATCTTTACCAAGTTATTGAAGATTTCGAACTTTCTGAAAGAGGTGTCCTTCAATATTAACTTTCCCTATCTTGATTTCTATAGATATGGAAGCTGTAGTGACAAAATCAGACTGGCCGTTTCATTTTCGAATAGTGATTTTGCAACGATATTCCGGACTATTTAAAATCAGTTGGTTTCGCAATTACAGTATTACGCAATATTGGTTCTGAACTCAGGGTTCCCACACATTTAAAAAAATAATTTTCCATACTTTTTCAATACCTTTTCAATACTAAATTAAAAAAATTCAATACCATTACTTCTCTTCATGTTTTGAAATTTTTAATCATGAAACTCAATTTTGCACATTGCATAACACTGCAGAAATACTGAAGTACCTTGCCTTTCAGTAAGATTCTGCTCAGATACTTCAAAATTTATTTTCCATTTAGAATTTCCATACTTTTTCAATACCTAATGCGTATTTTGGCCCATTTCAATACTTTTTCAAGGTCTTGAAAACCGATTTTCAAATTCAATACTTTTTTAATACTTTCAATACCGCGTGGGGACCCTGTTAACTTTATTCACCGCTTGTTACTCGTGTCTCTTAAAATTGCTGCCATTGTAAATTTAGGAGCTACTGTACTTGATATGATTTATTACATCTGTGAGTGACGGCGTACGGATGAAACCTAAACCTTTTGTGATAATGCGCATACTGTCGAGTTACGTGTATGATAAAATTTTTGCTAAGATCCCTGCCGTTTCGACTATAGGTTAGGGTGAACACAAAATGCTCCACTTGCATTTAGCAGAAAGTTTTCTACTGGCCGTAGCGAAGAACAAAAAAAGTCAAGTCACACTCCACACGCTAAAAGCGTAAAACCTTAATGCTGTTTCAAAACTGAAAAGAGAAAAAATAGCAAAACACACCTTGCTGAGAACGATGGTCATGCCTGTGATGATGACGGTGTCGATGCCGGTGAGCGGCAAGCTCTTCAACAACAGGGAAGCGCAAGATGGAGTATCGGAGCTTTGGCATTGGCTGCTGAGTGAGCGATGTGAATAAAGCCGGAGATGGATCGTCGAGTACCGCAACTGTGCTTGTAATTGTGGGAAGACCGGCGGTGTAGTTGGTTCCTTTGCGCATTCCTTCAAACATACAAGGAAGTTTGAAAATGCGCTCTAAACAAACGTTTGATTCGAGTTCGACACAGTTTTGTCGAGAGAGGCATCGCAAAGATCCAGTTTGTATGAACCAAAGGTGATTTTTCAGAAGTTGACGACGCTTTTTGAGTTTGCTTTCAACCATTTATCCCGTGGAACTGCAATAAGTGTGAGATTCACAACAAGGAAACAATCAACTTAAAAGCCTGTCAATGACCGTATAGTGCATGCGTGGACATTATTTTTGTTGTTCACAAGTTTGCTGTTTCAACGAAAACAGCATCGTGTGACAAAAACTAATACGCAACCACCACAGTTAAGCTTGCTGTCAGCACAATGTCAGTATGGTGTTTTTCAGCGAACTTCATCGAAACATTAGCGGAGGCGTGTGCACTCGCTTATGTAACCTTAAATATGAGATGGTGAATACCTACTGCGCAAAGGTCCAGCGAAACATCTGCATAATATAAAAGCCAAGGAGGTGTCTATCTAGTATTTTCTTCTTTACGTCACTAGCGGATGTTGGAAAGCTCCTTCAGTAACATGCAACTGACCCATATAGTCACTTGTGGGAGAAAGCTAGGTGGCAAAGCAGCAGCATTTAACCCTAGAATAACTCGAGCGGCATGGGTTTTATCGTGTTAGCTCAGTAAACATCAAAGCACAACTTAATTAAATATTATCAAAGCTCTTGGTAGACATCACGGACACGTCGCCCACAATGTAAAGCGATGATCATTTGGCGGAATGTACACACCAAATGAGTTTACAAAAGCATTAGACTCTTGTTATCAGAGTCGTTATCATGATACGCTTTGTTTCGGGCCTTGCTTGAACCACACTTCCTCTTACCACAGAATATTTTTCGCATGATTTCAGCATATTAGATTCATTAAAAATGTTTTCATCGAAAAGCTGTTCAGTGGGTCAGAAGAAAATATTGATACATATTTCTATGCTATAATAACCAATCAAAACTGCTGATTTTACGGAAAAATTTCACGAGATAACTGATTTCCCTTTCTGTTTGTGAGAACGGACCTTGCTTATGAAATGGCACATCGTCAACTGCTACTTCAAAATTGCGTGTCACGTGATAGTAGATGCCATGACTGCAGCGCCAGGCCAAATTCCTCTAGCAACTAAGACGCCAAACAAAAAACATCACCGTCTGAGTTCTCCAACCTCAGAATGCTCTCAGACTANTGTTTATTCGGCCAATGACACATCGCCGACAATAGTAAAAACAATTTACAAGATAATTAGCGATCACGAGAGCGTCCGCGACACAGANTCGGCTTATGCAGCTGGAATAACTTAACCACGCTCTGTGAATTACAACCAAAGACATTTATTTCGTCTCACTGTGCTTGAGATAATATCAGCATTGCTCTGAAGAGTGTACAAAATTAATCAATTTTGTCAGGGACGAGAGCAGAGTCAAAGTATGCAATGGGCGGCAGTACCACACAACACGTGACGTTTTCGCGATATTTACAACTTTCAGCATATACGATTACCTTGGGCATTAAAGTGCATCGCGAGTCAAATTTATGGAACTGCATGCGCAACATTTACTGAATCAAGCAGTAGCGCTGAATGCTTTGAACCACGGTGTTTTGTTGCGCATCGGAAATTAGTGCGGTTTGCTAGCAAGTACGTCGCACGCCCTGGCAAATGGCCAGCAGCAATGGCAAGGCTACGAGTAGTTGGGGCGTAACCCCATAGAAGGCCTGCTGAGCAGCATTCATACGAACTATAAGCGGAACAACAACTGCTGCTTGCTACTCACTCCCAGGGATATTTTGCAGTCTGCAAGACAAATTAACCGTTTTTTACTGGCCATTTTGCAGCAGTGGAGCACGCTTCTGTTAAAGCTTCCCATCTCACGGGATCTATTTCAACCAGAAAGCATCAACTCACCAAATAAGCACAGCTGGCTTTGTATCAGCACTGTCACCCACTGTACCTTCCCTCGACTCTACAACTTGCAGCCCATTTTGTTCAAACAAAAATCAATATTTTTTTCTGATTATGAAAGTCAATGAGTTGAGACATCTGTACTTCGTTGCACGCTGTAGCACGCAAGCGCGGGAATAACGGCGAATGATTGCATGTTCGGAAGAACCGGTAACGCTTTGCAATCAGTTGCAACAGGTTTAACTTAGCACCTACGCCTCGGTTGCAGTACAATAGAAATGTTAATGCAAACGAGAGAAAATTTTGGGTAAATGTACACTGACTTTGTAAATGAAAAAAATAATTTCACTACAAAACGAATGCGTGCATTGAGGTTGTCCGAGACTTGACATCGGGATATAAAAAATGTTCTGCCTGGTCCAATGCTGCTAACAAAATTTATGAGTTGGATCTATTATTCTATCTGTGAACTCTGTCGTAGGACAAATTAAATCGCGATGAAAAAAGGTTATTATGCCTTTCACGAAAAACTGTGGTTTTGTAAAAAAACGATTTTGTTCAAAAATTGTAGTGACAGAAGAATCGTTAAAAAGCCAAACAGTTATGAAATCAGCATCCTCAAGGCGGAGATCATCCAAATTAAGCGCACGACCAAACCCCCGCATAAAGTTGCTGCGAAACGAAAATAAAAAACTGAAATTTTCTTTGAAATGTTGGAGACGCAATCATGCCCTGTTTGTGTTTAAATTTGCTGAACTTTGATCCATGGCGCGCCTATGCTGCATTTTGCAAGCGTTGAAATGAACGGTAGTCAAGACAATTTTATCAAACAACGCCGAAAAAAGGAATACAAAACGTTCATGAGCTGCCGAATAGAATATTGTTCGTTTTATGACTGACTAGAAGGTGCGACTGCCACTACAACCCAGTGTCCCGTTAAGACATAGTTTCACGAAAAAGTTAGGATTAACTAATCACAGAATTGTACTGTATTTTAAACTCTAGTGAGAGCAAAGCAAGATCTAGTTGATGTTGCATTAGTGAGGCCCATATAGATCTGTTTGAACCTGACCACAATAGCATTGAATGCCACAGAAGCCTTCTACTACAAGGTGACTGGTGATTTGTACGCACGTTCAGCAAATCGGAGCACGCTACCTCTCTTGCGCAGTTGATGCAAGCCATAGATTTTTCGGAAAGTTTGTGAGTGAAATCAAAGAACTGTTTTTCAAGCGGCGTGTCTGAACACCCGTTTGCGATGGCCACTGTTTGCTCTGAGAAAAAAATGTACAACAAACTCAGGTTTCAATCTGTCATCCCCTGCCGCCCGATGATCCACTTCAGTCAAAATTGCGTCCTTCATGCTGACGCCACTAATCGATCAATCACCGTTTAAGACGGGAGCTGCGAAAAACCTTCGCTATCCGTCTTCCTTAGAAAGCAGGTTCTTGAAGTGAAGAAACAGCTGATGCGCTTCGGACAGACCCGTGAAAACATTCCGCTGATGTGGTCGGCAAAAAAGCTTTCGGGTTGAGACTTTGCTCTAACCGATCTCAAACATTTTCAAATATTACAAACGAACAACGAACAGTCAACAAACCTGTCCAAACAAGCCACCTAAACAACGCTTTCCAGTGGTGGGGAACATGTGGCCCGCATGTGACCCGCGTGACCATTTAATGTGGCCCGTGTCAGTGCTTTTATTAGCCAATTAGAACACATCATCACGTCAAATCGACACTTCAAGATAACCAAATACTTAGACAATAAGTCAAGAGAAGGTTGTCTTGCTCCGTCTCATAGCTTTTTATCCGTATTCTTCTTCAAGTAACAACACATTATGTGCAAATTGTTGTATTTTTCACCATAAAATAAATGCAGAAATTTTTGTGTCACGCTCGTGATATTCCAATGTCATGTGACAGTAAATAGGGTCCCGCCCCTGCTGTATATCGTGTGCTGTGTTGTGCAGCACTCATTGCATAGCTACGAGCCATCATTTGTAAACCAGCGCATATTTTTGAATGTGTCAACAACGCGGCGCAAGTTAATCACAAAATTTCATGTCGTATGTTAGGTCCGTGCAAGGTGAAAACACCAATACGAGGTCTTAAACGTATTTAACACTCAAGACACTGAAAACTTCTTACGGCAGTTTAGTTTCGTTTATTAATGTATCTTCAGCACCTGAAGACAGCAATATCTTCCATGCAACAAGAAAAGGCAGACTACACACAAAACAAAACAGGCAAATAACTTGTCAACATGTCAGTAACCCAACACTGACCTGCGGCTTCCAAACAAATGTTAGGTTTGGCATCTAACTACCTTTAAAGCAACGCATGTTTGCATTTTCCACAAGACACCATGTACAAGCACGTGCGAAACCATCAGGAAGAAATACAAACCGAATGGGCCGCAACTAAGGGAGAGAGTACATAAAACCAACGGCCAAGTCGAACAATTGAAACCTTAACAAAACAAACACGGATGTCAAAAGCAAACTATACACACTTAGTTCTTTCAGTTGCATTCTTGAGTTTGCAATCCTACAGTTAATTGCAGAATGAGTTTCTTGAAACCAGTTGTTTTTGCATTTAATCATGTATGCAACGTCAGATTGTTTTGCCAACGCAAGCTAACAAGAAGTGATGATACGGGTTTGTCGCTTGAGTTATGATATGCATAAAACTGCTTCAATAGAGCCGCGTTTCTATACAGTTCTTGAAGGGTTGCGGAAACTGACGTACTGTCCAATTAGTCAGATTAGGGAAGTCTTGTGAAGAA
>JGI24158J21664_10007331_pt1 | contig 14655 bp, 11 predicted proteins | sample Ectturendosymbi3_FD_21664 | JGI IMG/M metagenome (IMG submission 21664) | reverse complement strand
CTGCTTTGCACCAACATCACTCGCCAGCCGATTTAGCTAGAGAGATTTTCAAAGCTTTAAACCCTCTAAAGATGCGGCTAGTCTAGTTGTTTCGATTTTTTTAAAATTGAGAATTTTGAATTTGAGTTTATTTGCGGGTGGAGTCATAATTGAAGAGAGTTTTTGGCCATCTTGGCCCACGTTGCCGGCCCTGGGCTCCAACCACTAGATGGAAGCATTGCGCAAGTTTTTATTGGAATCTAAGCTGGAATCCGAGTCTTTGGAGCCCTTGATGACCTTCCTAACGTTTGTGGTTGGCAAGTTATGGCCAAAATATTCGTCCCCCGGGAATTCCCTGGGGAATTAAATTTCTTTGTTTGTTCCATTTAGGCTTACATTTCTTTGTTTGTTTAGCGTTAGGCAAATCTATGTGTCAAGTTTTAATGTCGAGTCGATTCCGAAATGCAGGAAGAGGAGTTGAAATTTGGTGTTCTTTCTTGTGGTTTCTACATAATTGTCTGACTCCGAGTACAAAAAATCGAAAAAAGTCACAAATAGAGAAATAGTTGTTCTACTTTCTTATTTCCAAATTTCAGTCGATGTTCCAAAGTACTTTAGATCGGCTCGAAGCAATGAATGTGACAGAATTATTTGCTTCGGTCTTGGACTCTTTGTCCTCGGATTTGTAGCAGACAAGCTGCGATTGTAAAAATTAAAATCTTGTTAGACTTTAAAAAGTAATCTAACAAAAAATCTAACTGTGAGAATGAGAAATATTTTTTCAAAAAAAAAAGTTTTTTATTTGATCAAAATTCTGTTAATGAGAACTTTTACAACACTCCAGTTTTGGAATTACGAATTGTCAAAATGATGCAACAATTAGAGTTCTGACTAGTAAATCTGGCTCTAAAAGCAACTTGAAATTTACAATTTTTTGGGATACCTGTCAAAACTCATGGTGTATAATCGGAGAGCTTACTGAAAACGCTTACACAAAAAATATGGTTTTCTGAGTAAAAAAATGAATCGAACGTGTCGGTTTTAGCCGAGGCGTGAGAGTTAAATTGATTTATTTTTGCCGCGTGCCACAAAATGTTATAAAAAATCGTGCGTGCGCTTGCCACGGAATCCAAACTGGTGCGAAGCAGGGTTGCCAGGTTGGCCCTTTTTGGGGCCAAGTTTCAGAAATTTGGTCCCAAATAACACTTTCTGGCCCCAAAATTTTCGTTTGGCACATTGGCTCTTTTTTGGTCCTTTTCCAGGATAGACTGGCCCCTTGCAAGAATTAGACCACCCTGGGTCCTAAGAAACCATATTTTTTCACTTTTTTGACTAAGTATTAAGTAATTCATTGCAGATTTTCACCAAATTCATATATTTTGAAGGTTTTTGATTACAAAATTTTGTTAGGATCCTTAGAGTTTCTGAGTTAATGTTTTTGTAATCTATCCTCGTTTTCTGATAGTGCCCTGGCGTGAGGTGGATTAAAAATACCTATTCTTACTTTTAACGTTTATGTCTATCCAGTTGTTGGTTCTAACAAACTTGTTTAGGAAAGTGAGCGCACACTGATGAGCAACATGAAACATCTTAGTATTTAACCAGATGCTGGTGTCCCTCACTTAAGTAAATCACAACTCATTTTTTGATTTTATTGGTAATCCAATGGCAATTTGCATAAAAACAGTACTTACAATGCACTTTTCCTGATATCTTAGAATATCCTGTTGTTAAGTTTCTTCTACACACTGCTACACTGAACACTGTCAAAATATTTATCTGCAATGTTTGCATCTTGTTTTTGTACAGCTCGGACTTTCTTGAAGGAATCCTCACTCCACTGTCTGTGAATCATCAGGTGACTTTATTTAGTACTGCTCTGTTTTTCAGCTCATTTGCATTCAATTGCAACCAAATTTGGGGATGTCAGAAACTTGCACCTTGCAAATGACGTGCATTGCAATTCAGATGTGAACAGGCTGGCCCTTCTTTGTTCTTACAACCTGCTTCCGGAGCATCCCCTAAAAAAAGTCATGCAATTCATGACGTCAAAATGTGCATGGAGACATTTGTAAATGCACGAAAACAGCTTTTGTTCAGAGTGATTGGAACTCCACTGAGTTTTGGCCTTGCGGTCCATGTGTTACTGTATTGGCTCCCCGCAATATAATTTAGAGGACCGAGCAGCTCCAACCAAGTAATCACTACTTTCGAAGTTGTAGCACCCCCAAGGCACAACAGCATACCTGGCCTTCCGGCCGTCTGAGATATCAGTGCGATCTTCACTGTTTATATTGCACGATCACACAATACATACAATCGTCATTTCTAAATATTGCACTTCATACACATGCAAAACAACATATACTTGCGGCTGATCCAGGTTTTTTTAAGGTGTTTGAAGGACGCGGTTCGGGACCCTAGAATTGAAAATCGGGTCCCTAGAAACAGAAAATTATTACCGGGTCCTTAGAATCAAAGAAAATCATGTCCCTACTTGCTGCAGTGGTAGAGGTAGCAGTGAGAAATGTTACATTACCTAACTTACTTACTGTTATTCAGGTGGTGCACGTGTTTGTTGATTTTGTTCAGATTGTTGTTGATCGCATAAGCACTTGTCAAAGATGGTAAAGTTATCTCAGTATATGGCTACACATGGAAATTAAGTTGTTTTCTTGTGATCATTCCTCACGTACTTGTTTTGCTGTTATGCTACAGTTGTAATTGAGAAACATTGCCATTTAATAAATTGCTAAGTATGGTTCACTAACTTTGTAACTGCTGATAAATTTGTAAAAAATGGTTGGCTCTTTTTTTGGCCCTTGTCTTGGAATTTGGCTCTTTCTTAAACTAGATTTGGCCCCTTGGCAAAAAGTAGATCTGGCAACCCTTGTGCAAACCGTCTAGATCAGCTATGTCCAACCCGCATGCGACCCAGTTTAGGTGTTCGTTGTAGTAAAACTAAAAGTATCCTACTTACTGACAACCTTTCCTTATTTTGATAACCTTGAATTTGACATTTTTGATGCAGGTGGTCTCCTCAGTGCCACTTTGTCATGTCTGTTAACGTTGCAATTAGGATTTGAACGCTTTCAGTATATTAGCTTCAGATAAACTCAGTTTGCTCAGATCTAATTAAGTCATTCAATGTGCGCCCTCATTAACATGCCATCAAATGTGCGGCCCTGGTTAAGATATCAACATGATTTTTGGCCCAATAAGCCATTTGGGTTGGACATTGCTGGTCTAGATAAAACGCGCACTGTAGCAACCAGTGGTGCCACTCNTAGTGTTTTTCCACGAGNTCTAGTATCTTTTCATTTTAGTGTTCTGCTGTTTTTTATGGCTATCTAGTGTTTTCTATGAGTGAACTAAATGTAATTAATTGTACAATTTTGTGTGATTCTAACTGTAATTGAGACCTTTTGATTTAGTGCAATGGCAATTTGCTAAAAATTCTATTCTACCTAATTAAATCTTAAATTACACAAAGCAATATAATGTTTTGCATTAAACTTCTGCGAAGTCACTGTGGTCATCTTAAAAGTTTCAGTGACCTGTACAAACAAACACAAGCATTGCTGCTATCTCCTATTTTCTTTGTCTCTGGTTTACAATGAGTTGCACAATGTCTATGGTTGGCATTGCAAGCATTTTCTGGGCATTTTCACCTTGTTTAAGTTTGCTTTTGTAATCTAGTGTTTTTTAACAAGAAATTTAGTTCTTTTCCATAACAAGAGAGAGGCAACACTGATATTAGTGTACATGTGCATGTTGCACCTTGTGTATAAGTCGTATCTGACTTTTTGGGTGAATTTTTAATACAAAAAATTGCAACTTATACTTGAATAAATATGGCATTTATTACATTCCATTGAACATTCAAGAATCAATATTAAATAATGTAATTGAACAGAAACAACATAATAANATGAAGGATGAAGATTTGTTTCACCTTAATCGTTTGTGCAGCAAAAAATAAACTATTCAAGAACANTTGTGTCACCACTATATGTGCTATACATTTTTTCAAAAAAGTAATCAAAATAAGCATGAAGAAAAATTTCAATAATCTCAAAACAACAAAATGTCCTTGAAAAAATTTCAAGTAATCTGGCAACCCTAAACTACAAACCACAGCGTTATGACATATCTCGCATCACTTGAAACTCCTGAGAACCTTCCCTGAATGCAGTAATTTTGAAGTAAAATTGTTTGCAATGGATTTCATTATACACAGTGCTTTCATCAACTCATATAGTTTTGTTCCAAAGTGATGTTCACAGTAGTCTGTGGTTTTTATGCTTGTGTTTCTTGAAACATTTTCTGCAGATCTTTGTAGCTCTTTGTTTTTCAAAAGTTAGATGTTTTTTCAGGTTTTAGGCAGCTTCCTTTGTCTGCTTACGTGGCCTGTCAATAATCCTACCATTTTCAAGCATTGTCTCAATGACCGTATCTGGTTTTCCTTTTGGAAGAACTAAAAAACTGAATCAATTGAAATTGCTAACATCTGCGAAAGATCTGACCAATTCTTGCATGTTAATTGCTTTTCAGAATAACGGATTAAAGTGGTGATTTTTTTTTCTAACTGTAAACACTAACCCAGTGGTTCTTAACACCTTCGGTTCTGGGTTATTTTTACCTTTAAGACCCACATGAGCCACTTCAACACCATTGCTTGTCTTCCACTTGCACTAGAGAGCTGTTCAAACCAGACATAGGGCGATTACATCAAAAATGTAATCAATTATGCTTATGACTACTTGCCACATGCTCGATTACGAATAAACAAGATCACAATGTAGTCGATTACGATTACATTCAAAGTAATCATGATTAGAATCGCGACTACATAACATCCTCAGAAAGAAAACAAAGTCCATTTTCATGGTTTGATGAAAGTATATTTTCAGACATATAATACGAACAAATGCAATACATGAAATTACTAATATGAAAGGGTTAAACACCAGAAAAAGGAAAATTCACATTGTTTACTAAGATGTTTGTGCAGTCAACAAACCAGTAGCGTAACTACAGGTCTGAGCCAAGGGGAAAACTTGAAAGAGGCCCAGTAACCAACACTCAGAAAAAAACGAGAAATGATGGTGAATCCGGATGTGGATGGCTAAAACCCACTGGAAAAAAACTCCGAAAAATGCAAAAAGCCCTTGACAACCTACTAAAATCCAAAAGAATAGGCTACTAAAACTGAAATATAATAAGCTAAGTGCCCCAGTTTTTACATTGAGCTTACCAGGGGTAGCAATTCGCGCCTCTGCCCTGTCAGTTATGCCACTGCAACAAACAGTTTAAATATTGATTAAACAAACATAATCAATGTTTAAAATTTTTCTTACTGTCAATAACATCAACACTTGAAATCTTTTGTCAATCAATTGACATCTATCAGGCATGGCATCAATTGGCATTTATCAACATTCGTCCAGCAACATTAAAAGGTTGTTTGTTAGTAATTTCAAAATTACTGACTATTCCTTAAAACTGCGGGTTATGATGTTTTCAGCTGTGTGATGACTTTTGGATTTTCTGCAAGAAAGCATAGCATTGTGTAGCTTTTCATCTGAAATGAAATGAACAGTGATGCCAACATAGCTGCGTATCTGTCTATTGGACCAAAAGTCAATGGTCAACAAAACCTCACTGGCTTCATTTGAGTTTCTTTTTCACCAGTATTCGTTGATGATCTCTGTTGATGTGCTAGTTATCAGCGTTGTGTAAAGGTGCTTTCAACATGGGTTAAATTACCTTAATCCTCTGAAAAAAAGTTAATTTATACAAACTACTGTGCTAATTATATACATAGCCTACTCCAGCACTTGCATTCATAGGTTCACTCTGAATATATCTATATATATATTTTAATGAAACCAACACTTCTCATAATGTACCACTGTCACTTCTGTTGCCAAAATGCAACCTTCTTTTAAGAAAAGCTCTTATTTTTGTTGGTGTTTCACAAGACTCATTACGTTAACGTAACTTCTGGAAGCCAACAGGAAGGCTAGCTGGAACAAAGCGAGAATTCACTACAAACCCTGTGCTTGCCACTGAACTAGCTGGATTTAATGCACACAGATCGGCAAATGGCCTCTCTTGAAGCATAACCATACCAAATGATGATAAAGGAGGAAACCCAGCCACCAAAGCTGTGGTTCATCACACAGTGACATAGAGTGGAGATTTCCAAATTCAATTGCCAAAGTAATCATTGATTATGATTAAATTGGCAATGTAATCAATTACGATTACATGTCATTTTTAGTCGATTCGATTGATTGTTTTATGATTAGTCAAAAAATTGTTATCATGATTATCGATCTGATTGCCACATGGCAAAAATTTGTGTCATGTACATGAATTTGTCTAAAACAGTTTTCAATTCAAGTAAAGTTATCAGTGTGGTTCTAGGCTAATTTTAAATATATCGTTTTTATGAGTTTTGTGTTATCCCACCAATTTACCATACCTTGATAATAATGATTTTATTGAAATGAAGTTAATTTGCTGAAACTGCTTAGTTTCTCTGTTTCATAAAATGTCAAGTTGAAACTCATTGTTGTCTATACATTGCAAAAACATTGTAACCTAAAACTAACTTGATAAAAATTGAGATTTTGAAAATTAATATTAATTTTTCTATTCTTTAGCATTTGAGATATATTTTTATCCAGTAAGTTATTTTTAGTCAAGGATGTACAAACAATTATAAGCTGTAGCTTATAACATGTTAGAGCAGTTTATTGAATATTTTCGTGTAGTATCAACTGATGTTAAGTTGTTTGTACATTTTGTAGCAAGTGAGTTTCAATTTTTAATTGAAGAGATAACCAATTTTGTCAAAATGTCTGAAATACATGGACTTAGCTCATTGATGCAAAAGCTTGCTGTGCATGATAAAAGGCCATCAACACTCTTGGAAATAAAGTCATTTATTGCAGCTCTACCTTTATCTGCATTAAAAAATGTCATTCAAGCATCTGATCTTCTTCCCTTGTTTGACTGCATGAACACAGAAAATAAGTATGTTGAATCATAAAAATTTCTGCTAATTGAGTGGCACCTGGGTTATTGTTTGTTTTGCTTGCTAAACAGTTATATGTTAACCAGCTTTTCATTGCTGATGTCAGCTGGCGAATTCAGTGTCAAAGCAGGTTTGGCTGACTCAACATTTATGCACATTTTTAATGTTGAAATGATTTTCACACTACATTTAAACCAAACGCCACAACCCCACATTGCATTATTTTAACAATATTGGAGATTTTTTTTTAAATGTCATTTCAAGTGGTTTATTAAGAATAAAAATAGAAAATGAAATTGATTGAAACTTGTACCACTTACGTTTCTAATGCAAAATAAGAATATTCATATTTTGCATTTAAAATGTAATAATTACTAACATTTCTAATTGAACAAGATTTTAGGACTAAGGATGCATAGTGTCACATGATATCGATTTCTTTAAGAAAGTGCTCAATTGATTCGCTTGTGTCACCTTTGTGGAGACTGGTTAGTGGTTACTACCATTTTCATGAAAGTTGAATGTTTTTGACAACTATTTCTGGTCAATTTTGTACGTATGGTGTCTGGCAATTTATCGCAATATGTTTCAGTTTAATTGTTTGTCTAGTTATAGATTTTACCAAGGCTAAGTAAGTTCTTTATTGCAGAAGTGTCGATACGAAAAAAAACGATCTAGAAAAAAGAAAAAAATCTTTCGAGAAAAATTTTGTTTCATGTGCGCTTGAGCATCATGGCTTTTTTCCTTTTTTAGAGAACAAATCGAAATAACGTGCTTCATCCTCTCCACGCTGCTACCGATTGTGGATCCTCATGAAGTTGTCATTCACCTTACTACGCCTCTACAAGATGGTTTAATCCACCCTAACCACCATGTTCAGCTGCTTACCCTCAAGGAAGTATGCTTTTGGTTTTTGTATCTTGTTGCCCACACGTTGTATAACTTGTCATGCAGTTATGCTATATAAAAGAGCTCGTTGCAGAAATCCGCTATGCAATTGATGGTGAGTGAACAGACTTAACAAGCTATGTTTACGGTTTGTTTCGCAACTTTTTTCAAAAACTTCTTAACAAAAGATAAGATTTAGCCTAGCCTATTTGAGTAACACTTGTTTAAATAATGGTCACTTTTGCGAGATAGAATTCGCAATACTTCTTGAACAGAAAGTACCAGAATAATTGCAGTGCACGGCACTATATTTTTGTGATTTGCAAGCGTTCGCCAAAAGCCCGCATGTCCATGACTGGCCAACTTTCTTTCCAGCTGGATCTCGTCATCACCACGGCAGAGGGCACGAGAGCGCTTTGCGAACTGTCCGGCATCGTCAGGACGGTTATTAAACTCGTAGCGAAAGACGACGAAGCGATAGCGCTTACTGCAGTCAAGTTTCTGTCCGATTTCGGCCGAGTGTCCCCCGTCGCGGCAAGGCAGATGCTCGCTGTGGAGTCCAACCTGTCAGTTTTGAAGCGCGTCATGGAGAAGAACTCGGTTGTGCGATATAGAGTGTACGAGGTAATTTTATTATGCGTGGCATTGCGCTCCGTCATTTTATTGGGGCCAAGACAGGTGAATAGTTATCTGTTGGTTCGATGCATATTTTTTGCTGATTGTATTTCCAGTCGTCTTCCCCACCATTGTCATAAAGCGTTTTACTGGAACATTTTTGTTGAGTCAGTGACTTGTTTTTGAAGCTATAGTCCACCTCTATTTTGTTGTGGAAAATATTGAACTATCCTATGAAGCCATTTAAGTCAGTGGTTCTTTTCACAAGGTTCTTGCCGAAAAACTGATTAGCGCCTACAAGTAATCAGCCATTTGCAAACCTTCACTGTTGATGATTACAAGTTTTTAGAATTGCTTTGGCTATTGTTACTAGTTTCTCAAGGCAGTGGAAATACCCATTTTGTCCACCTCACCACTACCGACGTTGTAGATACTATCAGCTTCTCGCAAATGCCACGTTGCACATTCTCAGTTCCTGCTTCAGCTTCTATTTCTTTCTTATTATTCAGCTCTGTTGTGTTGATAAAGAGCGCTGTTGCAGAAAGCTAACTTTGAATGTGTAAGCCACAAAGCGTCTCTTGCGCCTAAATTGGCTTTCCCAGTTTGGCTTGTTTCACTTTTTACTTTGTTTTATTTTTTTACTTGACCGGTAGCTTTGACTGCACCTTTCCGCAAGTGGTCTAATCATATGTTTGAGGTAGCTTTTTCTCTCGGCAGCTTGTACACTTCGGATCGTGTCTTGTGTAGCGGAACGTAGTTTGATACCTGGAAGTCCCTCAAAATCGTTTGAGAGACAACTTTCGTTAAAATAGTTGTGTTTCTTTAACCCTAGATATTTCTAAAAATGTTGGCCTTCAAACCTAGATGTAAGCTGACGTACACATGATTGTTTCTTTAGACAACGCTGTAGACTGAATATAACCTTGAGCGTACAACTTAGGAATTGTCGAACATTAAGAATGCAGGCTCATTCAAGGGCGCGCATAGTTCTTCGCACTAGACGTTCCTCCTTTTAAAAGAATTTCCTGGTGCTTAAAGACGCGTTACTTTTCAGGTAGTGATTTTTCCTTCTGAATACGTGTAAATTCATCAGAATTCTCAGTCGGATCGGGCCAGGTTTTGGGTCGGCTTCGGACTTAAGTTAGTCAAAATGTTTCGGGCTGATTTCGAGCCTGCATTTAAAAGTTTTTCGCAACGACAGATACTTTTGTCGCCAGTTACTGTTGAAGCAATCGAGTTAATTACATCTTCAATAAAATTAATTGATTGTGAATTATTTGGTCATTATTACTTTGCTATACCACCAATTTCCCGCTTTTGCGCATATCTTGACTCATTCGGTAAATCTGGCATGCGGACCTAAATCGGGCTTCAAAAATATATGTCGGTTCGGGTTTGTGATTTTATGCTCGGGCCAGGTTCCGGCTTCAAAATAAGGCCCGTTTACAACTCTAAATTCCATGCAAAGCTGTTCCACAAAAACGCTTGTCGTGGATTCGCGCGGCTTTTTAATTTAGGATCCTTCATCGAAACGTCATGTCGGCGATAGTAATATTCTTGAAAGCATGTAGTGCTGTCGCTGCGGCTCTTGTCGAAAGCGTAGGATAGTGGTCGTCATTCAGTTTTGGCTTCCAGTGTTTCTCAACCCTTTTTGGATCATGGAACATCTTTTACAGAAAAAACATTCCATGGGCCACTTTAGTACATGCTAACACCTTACCTAATTTATTGTATAGTAAAGGTTACAATTTTTAGGAACCTTTTGTAAAGGATTTACGAACTCTCAGTGGACCACTAGAAATTTCAGGTGGTCCACGTTGAGAATCACTGATTTAGGCCTACGCATGTTTTAGGAAAGGATTCCCGAGCACTCCTTAGGGAATCCCCGGTTCGAAAAATTTGTATGTTGCATGGGGAAAAAAACTTTTTTTCTGCTTGTAGTCTTCACTCGTCGCTTTTTTTACAGATTTTCTAAAAATTACATTGTTCGTTTACTGTTTTTCACTGTCGGCGAGCCGTCGCGCAGAAACGCCAGTTTTAAATAATTGCAGCGATCAATACGTGTTTGTCAGTGTCATATTACCCGAAGGCGAAAATTACATAAGGACGAATTTTAAGAAAAACATCAGGAGGTAATCTCACCAAGCTGCTTTTCACTGGCGTTGCATGTGTTGTTTCAGATAGTGTGCAATGTGCAAGCCGAATCGCAAGAAATGCTCGATCTCTGCATTGCATCGGGCATCCTGGGCCAACTTACCGACGAACTGGCAAGTAAGCAGAGGTGTGCTTATATTCGCACGCATCTGTTGTACGCTAACAGCATCAGAGTTTCGTAAATTGTTAAAAGCTCACGCGTTCAATGGAACGTTGGAGTTCGGAGAAGCTGCCGCGACTGCACTGTCGTGAATTGCACTGGAAAGAAGCCGCAATGTGTGTGTCCGCTTTTATTGTATCTTTTGCACGGCGACCATTCGTGGACTCTGCCTCAGCATGGTAAATTCATCTAAAGCTGTTAGCAGTTGCACGTAACATCGCAAGCTCAGAGGCCCGTGTGCGGGGGCCAAGCCACCCTGGTTCAAAAGTGCGGACACTAACTAGAAATGAACGGCGTCAGTACATCTAAATTAGTGGTTCTCAACCTTTTATAAACCCACCTTTCAAAAAAATATCCCATAGACCACTTTGCTACGCTGACACCTCATGAACAACTACCGTATTTTTCGATTGTAAGACGCACGAAATGGTGTTGAAAAATTAATGTAAGCCGCCCTTGATTGTAAGCCGCTCTTAAACATAGGTTACCTAAGCCCCTGACACACATTCGCGTACTAGCGCGTTTCGCGTTTAATTGGCAACCCTGGTATTAATGATACACCACTACAGCTGCCTTCTGTTCATCATAATCCCTCCTGTGACGGATGTGCACGCGATGCTGAAGAGAATAGAATGTGAAACTAGAGTTTGGTTCGACAAAACGTAACCAAGGAAAGACTGAGCGTCATCTATACTTTTCGATAAGGTGAAAGAAAACAATATAAGCAGCACGAAACGATGAAAACAACCTTTATAAGCCGCGGCTTACAATCGAATAAATACGTTAGTCGAAACTGTATTGCACACAGATCAGTGAGGTCAAAGGCATATTCAACCTTAGTCCTGGAGCGCTCTGCGGGTGATCTAGAAATTCCAGGTAGACCACCTGTGCTACCCACGTTGAGAATCACTGATCTAAAGTAAAAGAAATTCCACACATCTTCATGAATACCTTGTGCAGCCCTCAGTTGATATTGCGCTTGTGCTTCAAATATCGACGTGGTCGTTCTCATCTTCGTTGCAGGCGATGACGTGCTGGCGAAGGTGACGTGTTGCGCGACGTTGGCGGACATGGCGTCATCTCAACACAGCCTCGATCATTTGATCAGCTGCGGCGTCGTGTCAAGAATGGCAGAGTTGCTGTCTAACGCAAAGAACGACCCGCTCGCCGATCTGTACATTCCAGGTGCGAATGAACAGCAGGTCCGCAACATGACCTGTTGTTAGTTTGATACATTCTTAGAGTTGGAAAGATTGCGTTCATAGATCACTGCTTGGTGAGATGCGTGTGGAGGGTTCTTCTGTTTCTATGCTAACCGTTTTTTACCGTTTTCCCATGTCAGCCTTTTGTAATTTTGTTGATTTTAATTGTCTGAGATGTTTTCCTTTTGTTTCCACTTGCACTTCTATAAAATTTGCTTTTTGTCCGCTTTTGCTCAAATGTAAAATCGCTGTTTTTCTTCGTGAACTTGTGCTGTACTAGTTTATCAGTCAGATTATAGCGGCAGGCTGAGTTTTTTTTTCATCAAAACATTTCGGTCATTTGTCCGAAATAGCTTTAAACGCGTCCCTGGTTTTTTAGTTTTCGGATATTTTTTATGACTCAAACCGAATTGACTTACATTTTTTTCAGTCATGAAAAAAAAATTCGATAAACGACCAAAGAAAAACAGGCGGTAGGTCTTCATTTTTCATTGCCAGCCAAATTGTTGCGTTACTTGCATTTTCAGGAGTGATAAAGTTCTTCGGCAACATGAGCGTGTACGGTAGTCCGAAAACCGTGCTGCAAGTCTATCCTGTTTTCTGCGACGTCCTGTTCGACTTGTTGAACGGTCCCGAGCCGGCCAAGAAACAGGTGGCCGTCGAAACGATCGCACTCATCGGTTCGTCGGCAGAAGGCAAGCTGCTGCTACACGAACAAGGTTGTAGCTACAGTGCTAGCTTTTGTTGTCCACAACTATGTTGTTCGTATCCAGGGCTGTGAAGCAAGTACTTGAATTTCAAGTTCTGGTTCTGGCTCTGGCTCCTACTCCAGGCATCAAAAGTTTTAAGCTCCGGCTCCAAGATGATTTTATCGAGTAAAAACTGAAAAACATTGTTTTATTTGTGCAACTGGCTTGCCGCACAAACTAGGGAACCAGAAGTGTGGAAACAAAACCCAAATTTCTGACTCCGGCTTCGGCTCCACCATCTGAAAGTTTTAGACTCCGACTCCAGCTATCCAAAATTGCTTTGCTTTGGCTCCACAGCCCTGCTTTTGTCGATTTNTNTGCATGTGATCAACGTGTCGCAAAATGTGATCAACGTGTCGCAAAATGTGATCAACGTGTCGCAAAATGTGGTCAACGTGTCGCAAAATGTGGTCAACGTGTCGCNAAATGTGGTCAGCGTGTCGCAAAATGTGGTCANCGTGTCGCAAAATGTGGTCAACGTGTCGCAAAATGTGGTCAACGTGTCGCAAAATGTGNTCAACGTGTCGCAAAATGTGATCAACGTGTCGCAAACTGTGGTCAACATGTCGCAAAATGTGGTCAACGTGTCGCAAAAAGCGCGTGTGATCAACGTGTCGCAAAAAGCGCATGTGAACCACCTGTCGCAATATCCTGAGCTAGCACGTGTTAAACCGTTTTGGTTTTCAAAGAAGACTGGAGCCCCTTTTTGCCTTTACTGCTTTTTCCTTCTTACCTGGACATCAGTGGCGAAATTTGTTCAAAGACAACGAAAATTAAGTCATGATAATTTTTAACATATGCTAAAAAGACTCTTGTAAGTGCCACTGGCCAGCTCATGCACTACTTTCGCACGATTCAGCCACGAATTTGTTGCAAGTAGTATTTGCGTCAGTGTCTTGTGATTTGTGATAAGCATTGATGAAGAATTTTCACTGCTCCAGATTTTCTCTTTTCACGTGTTCACTAGCGCGTGTATGAAACAGTGCAGCATGCACAACCAGTCAGGGCCAAAGCTGTATGCCACCAACAGTGAAACTGTAACTTCCGCAACGAAGTCTTCTTCTGCAAATTGCACAGGTTATGACAGGTGGTATTAGTATATGCAGGTACGCGTCCTTGAACGGCTTGAAAACGAGAGCAAAGACGCTTTTCGCAACGATGTTCTGCAATTCCGGGACATTCTGCGCTGCCGGGTCAATACCCAGAACACCAGCTTTTTCGAAATTGCCAGTTTTGTCGCTGCCGCTTCCAGCCCGCTGTTAAAACGCGAATGCGCTGTTGTTTAAATCCCGCGTTTGCAGACTTCGCCCAAACAGACCCTGTCATGCTTTGCAACGCAGGCGACCGATGCACGGAAGCGGTGAAGGAGATCTGCCGCGTGATGCTATACGGCGCGCAGGACTTGCGCGTGCGCGCCGCGCGTGCAATGTGCCAGCTGCTGAGCCAGAAGCAGGTGGGTTTAATCGACTGTTGCGCGCGTCCATCCAGTGGGCGCGTTTTCGGAGAGTCAGCGTTTGTCAGTCGGTTGCCTGGTCCATCTTGTCCACTGGAACCTTTGCCCGAGTTCAGAACCTGTATGGTAATAGGCGCCGGTAGGGTGGGTATTGGCCCCCCAGAAATTTAAAATTTGACATTTTCTTATTAAAATTTTAGCAGAAAAGGTTTTTTTTTTCTAGTTTCGAGTGAGTAAATGAAGTTTCACCATATTTGGTTCCCACCTGGAAAAATCTACTATTGCCCAATCCTCTGGAAAAATCCTTTCGACGCCCATATGCACGGTGCTGGCAGCAGTCTATCTCAAACTGCCCTACCCCCCTTTAGACAATTAATTGCCCCAGTGTGGGGGCGTACACCCCCCCCCCC
>JGI24158J21664_10007330_pt1 | contig 14655 bp, 8 predicted proteins | sample Ectturendosymbi3_FD_21664 | JGI IMG/M metagenome (IMG submission 21664) | reverse complement strand
TTTTCAGGGCGTGTATGCCTAAAAATGTTGGTGCTTCGTACCCCCTGTTGCGGTGTTTGGTACCCCCAAGGGATACGTGTACCCCCGGTTAAGAACCACTGCTATAGGCTGATGGCAAACAGCATGATGGCAGGTTTTGCACAGTAAAGTATTGTCGCAACACCCTCAGCTAACCATATGAAGTAAAGCAATGCAGACACGTTTTTCCAAGTCAAACTCACGAGAAACTGTTCTAGCTGATTTAACTAACTTATAAAGCTTCAACAAGCAATCTCTGTTTGCGAGCAATCTAGTTGGTAACAACCAAACGTATAGCATCCAATACCGTCAATTTTGCTTTTCATCAGAAGTTCTGCAGTGTCTAGCGGTCTTGCTTTTTTGCGAGCTTTTTGTCAGTGGAAGGTTGAACATCAGGTAAGTACTGTTCTTTCTTTCTCCATTTTCCTTGCAATCAAAGGCGTAGACAGGGGAGCCAAGAAAGCTATGTCCCCTAAAATTTTTAGCACATCTTGTCATTTTGTGCTTTGACAAGCAGTGTCCCGGACAAAATGCTGTTTTTCGCTTAAAGCCAAAGTATTTGGCACCCCCCAAAAAATTGGTTTGGCTACGCTACTGCTTGTAACCACTTTCATACAGACGGCCTGCATCTTTCTCGCGCACAGCCATGTTTCTCAGTATCAAGCCTTTCACACAGGCCCGTAACCAACTTGGGACACCAGAGGGGCGAAGAGTTCTCTGAGAGTGGCGCAAATTTTTTAAACTATGTCGAATACTTTCAAACTATGTCATATTTTTCCAGGGGGGCAAAAATTTTTCTAGGGGGGATTCGCCCCCCTGCCTACGGGCCTGCTTTCACACAGCCTGCACTTTCCTACTTGATGTTCAATCTTCCACTGACAAAAAGCTCGCAACAACTCAAGACCGCCAGACACTGCAGAGCTTGTGTTGTTACTGTGCATAAAAGAAGACTAGACGTTTGCATTTTCGCTCGTTTCAAAGTAAATTGTGAACTTGTGCCTCTGCTCAGTTTCGCAGTTTTTAAGTTAATAGTGAGTCGTCATAGGAAGGAGTTGCGCGGGGCCCTAGGCCATGGCCTATGCGTAAATCCGTCACTGGCTGTAACTGAAAATTCGTTCTAATATCCTTTTCTGTTCAATTGGCTTTCAACTGCACTCTCTTGTATTTGAGAGAAATGATGGAAGCTTAAGTATAAGCAAGGCGGTTACATGGCCAATAATTTCTGGTCTTTGTGCAAAGATATTTCAAATTGTGTGGATTTCAGCATCAATTACGATAAAACAGACATTGTTACACACACCTCCAAGCAGGCCCATAGTCACGGGGGCATTCGGTGGCAGAACCCCCAATTTTTTTAGGACCTCCCAAATTTTGCTGTGCCCAGAAAAATTTGTTTTAAACATATAATAAATCTTGTCCCCTAAAAATGTATTTTTCCCTCCAAATCCTAAAACTTGGCTACGGGTCTGCCTCTAACTGCCCTCCGCCGCCGCAAGAAGTTAAGGAGCTGTCGCTGCACAAGCAGTTTATCCTTTCGCCACTGGTGAAATCTACCTAATTTAAATAAAACAAATTAACTACAATATTGACTTCACTACAACGACAAATGGGATTGTTGAAGAAACAGAAAACCTTGCGTGTCGATGCAATTACACCAAGTGAACTATGCTTTCCTCAAGCAATTCTTACAATTGTGATTTAGACAATCGCAAAGCGTGTGGAATTTCAAAAACCTAGGTTTAACACCCATACAACCACGCAGAAAAGTGCTAGTGACGTAAAACTGCACACATGAAACAGTTAACAAATGCAGTAATTGCTGATGAAACCTCACAAACGCTAACCCACAGTCCTTGAGCCACAGCGTAACTACTAATTATCACTGCTGCTTTATAAGCCCACCTGCAGGGTGTAGAGCTAAAAAACAAGTGTGGGAAGTGGGAACGCACCCAAAAACTAGCTATTTTCAAGTGAAAACAGTTTGGGAACGCGAAAAAGAAGGGTGGGAACGAAACGAAAAACTAACGAGTTTCAGTATTTTCACAATAATGAGGTGCTACGCAAGCGATAGATTGTCATTTGTTCATTTATGCGATGTTTGGAGCTACACACAGGAAATCTGAGTAAAAATACACATCTTTAAGTCAGGTTACTATGAAAAAGGTACGGGAACGCGTTCCCACAACCATGCGTTTCCACCCCACTACACCCCTGCGCACCTGCATTAAAAAAGTTCAAGAATGGAAACAAAGACCATGATCGACAAAACCTGTAAGAACTTGAAATCTGGCAGTGATAGCATGCAGGCCCGTAACCAGGGGGGGCGAATCCCCCCTAGAAACTTTCCCCCCCCCTGGAAAAAAGTGTTGGATATAGTTTGAAAATATTGGACATAGTTCAAAAAATTTGGGCCCCTCTCAGAAAACTCTTCGCCCCTCCCGGTGTCTCAAGCTGGTTACGGGCCTGATAGCATGTGGTTTCCATTGTACTTGTGGAGTGGATGGCGCTTTCTCCTGTTCATTGCTGTGTACAATTACGCAGTTTTTACTCAAGTAACAATTACGGATGTTAGCAAGCCCTTACGAGAGAATAGAACTTTAAATCCGACAACATAAACTACTTTTTTAAACCATAGCGGATTTCCATCGATATTTCTTTCGCATTTCGAATTCTATTGCTGCAAAACACATCACGCAGACGTGGATATCGTTTAAATATTCCGCAAAACCAAATGTATTGCCACCAGAGTCTCAGTTTTACTGCTGGCTCTAAATTTTGTAATTTGTCAGAAGAGTTGCACATGGCTTCCTCCCAAAATGAAAACAATATTACCTCAAACACCTGCAACGGATTTAAAGCAAAACAAAAATTATTCATTATAATAAACTTACCTTGAGAGATTTCTGTCGTAATAGGAAAGCTGTAAATGGTAGGAAGAAGTACGAAGAAAACAGTCATCCACATGCTTGTCACCATCTAACCGTGCGTTATAGGTTCAAATAAGTTTATCTGAACACAAAGACTTTTTTGTTAAAAAGTTTTTCCACATCCGTCTGTTACTTAAGAAGAGCACTACTTTTCTGTTCCAAGTCGCACAGGAACCTAGTCCAATATGAATTCTTGTTAAAATCTTGTATTTGTAAACTCTGTTATGGAAATTCTTTTACCACAAATTTATTAAGCAAAGAAGTTCATTTACTTGAATTATTTAAATTACTGTTACCATGCGACATTCTAGCAATTCCATAGACCGCGTACAGGTTTACAGACACCTGGTATGCATTAGGCATGATGATGTGCTGTTACCAGATACTAAGAGTTGTTACACCACACTGGAGTAGGAACAATGGTGCATCAAAAATAGACAAGTCCTGCTTCTAAAATTTACTTGACGTTCTTCAACGCTAGTACCGAATTTCACTTATATGCATGCCTTCTCTGCCAGAACCGTGCTTGCACACATCAGGCACCAGGCAGAAAACTCATTTGCAACACAAAAGTGTCTGGTACAAAATCAGATAGACTGTTTTGAGGTTTCAGTCATGTATTTAAAGATCGCTGTTGCTTTTTTCGTCATGTGATTGTACTTCTACCTCGTGCACTTACTTTTTTCCGCCTTAACGCTATCAATAGTTCTTGCCCAAAAACCACAACAGCAGTCATTAGTGTCGCGCACCAACGCCCAAAAACCTCATACCACATTCGTGTAGCAGCAAATTTGTGTACGCTGACCACTTAGGCAATTGATCGATTTCAGCCTTTTACAACAAAAAAATAGTTAAGACGAGGAATTTTGATTGATCAAAGGACAATTTTTATTAGAAATTAACCCGAACGGAGCTTGGATACGTGTTGGAACCTTCAATACGTTTTGGAACGATAAGTTTTCCAGCAAGATTAGCTAGATTTGTGGTGTCTTGCAGCAAACCTTGTTACTTGCATCCAACCATGTTATGGTTTATTGGTCATGCTGGTTGTTGGGGCAGTAAGTGTTTGTTCCCTCTTGTATGTTCGCTTTCATCACCACCTCCGTTTGTCGCATTTCATAGATTTGTCTTCAAGATTTCCTAGCTATTTTCACCGCAAAATTTTCTTTCTGATACCCATTTAACACTTGCCATTAATGTGACGATAATGAACATCTGCGTTGTTGCCACATTAATTTTTCACTTGCATGATTTTTTCCATTCAAAAGCATTTCATTCCCAAAGTCTTTCAGCCATTTCACAAAGTAAGGATAAAAAAGCAAGAAAGGACACAAAATAATTTAGACATGTATAAATAGTATTTTTATTTCTCCATTAAATGGGATAATACAGTATCTCCACAAAAGGATTTATATTTTATCTCAATTAAAAATGTTTTATTTGAGCGCAAGAAGCCAATCGCTCAATGTAGTTACATAATAAAACTTACAAACAACTTCTTCGATTTGCCGCAACAAGTTCTAGGTAAATGTGTCGTGTTGTTCTGTAAGTCAAGTGTTTGCTGGGAATAGAGAAAATGGTTGAAGTCTAATCATCTGTCACATAATAGTCTGTTATAATACATTGGTGATATATGAAATACATTACTCGGATTGCTGTTTAAGCATGTGCTAGTACAGTGGCTCCCAACCTTTTTGGATGCATTCCTCCCTTTGCTCATTTTGGAACTTTTCATTCCTCCCCTATGAAAGCTTTCATTCCTCCCCTGTTCGGGTTCGTAGGCTAGTATTAACTACAATTGGAACAATGGTATTTATAGTAGTCCCGTCGCCACGGAGGGCTTCTGGGAGCTTAGCCCCCCAAACAAAGCTCAAAGCCCCCCACAAATTGAATTATGAAGCATAAATCGGTGGAGTTTTTATCAAATTTCAGAACGTAAAGCTCTCCTTTCGAAAACTTTCTGGCCACGGTTTCTGCTTTATTGACGACAACAACTTAAAAAGTGGGACAAAAACTGTTTGTTGCCAAATAACGGCACTAAAATTTGTCAACAAAAACGTGTGATAGTCCACTAAACAACTTACAAGTATAACATGATATAACTAATTGAAAGAGTCAATGTCAACTTAAAAAAGAAGTACAACACTTACAATGAATAGGTAACTTTCTATAAAGTGGAAATTTCTCCCCTGAACTCATGAAATTCCTCCCTAGGGAGGAATTCCTCCCCGGTTGGGAACCACTGTGCTAGTATCTTATGATAAGTATCGCTCCCAGTGGAATTTGTTATTCTCTCCAAATTGAACATTTCACTCCTGAGAAAATGAGGATGTTTCGCTTGTATTTTGCTAGTTTGTTTTTCACACAAATTTGGCAAGAAGCCAACTCAGAACTTTAACCAATTTTGGTAACTTATTTTTCCTTTTTTGATGAAAAATCAGACTATTGATAAACCTTTGCAACACCAAATGTTTCAGTTATTGATCAATCCCGTCTGTAAAACCAAAGGCTTGATCTTGAAATTTAACTAGGTTTTCACTTGTCTTTGATTTTCTCTGCTCGACACCAACAGATCAAAAGTAAACACGCATTTTATTTTGGGCGTATACGCCGCACGACACTACAGCGGTGACAAACACATGCTTCGGGAAAGATAGTACATAAAATTACATTTACTTTGGCGTGGAGACCGCATTGGGGTATAAGATAAACAATCCTTGTTATAACCGCAGTGAAACCTTCCCATAGGTGTGTGGTGTTTCATCTCTCTTACGAGACCTTATCAAATGATAGCTACTACGTAACATTGAAAAGATTGTCTGCGTGGGGGGGTCACACTATCTGCATTGACGTTGTCCGCGCTTGACTATCAACTCATGCATTTTTAGAAACCTGAAGTATATTTCCACTGATCATCGTATAAGGCGAGGTCAAAATTTAAGTCATATGTTAATTACTGTGCTTTGATTAACAAAACTGAAAAGTTCCTTTCCCTGCACAGAAAATTGCCTATCTCTTCCGGAGGTATATTTTTTCATCAGTGTTTTTAACTTCTTCGTTAACCGCATTGGCATAGATGCTTGTGTTAAAAAACGAGTATGGCAGTGCGGTTACAAATTTAAACCATTTCATACGACTTGTAAATTTATTTTCATTTTTAAATTACATGTTCTTTTTGCGATAAGTGACTGTAAGACATTTACAAATATTTGAGAAGGCATGTTTTCACGAGCAGACTAAATGATTTTATCTATACTAAATATTACGAACACATACTTACACAAACGCATAACTGCGTGGAACGAAACTAAACGAAGCACAACTCCAACAGACCCATAATCATACATTAATTGCATTTTCTTCCCAATAGTTTTCATTTACAGGCATTCATTGCAAATCTGTATATTACGTTTGCTTGACAATGAGCTTTACCTGCGAATTTAGGTAGGAGTCCATATAAAAGTTTTGCTCCATGAGTGAAGCAGCCAAATTCAAGGTCAACCTTACCCAATGGGTTTGTGGTAAAGACAGTGTCAGAAACAGTCAGTTTGAAAACATCTGATTCTGAAAGTATCTGAGAGAACAACAATTATCAGTAGTATATTGCCAACAAATGTGTAAACCAAAGAAAAAAGCAGATAGTTCTATCGCTCGTTTTAATACAGTTCCTGAGAAAATCGTCAAAGAAACCAACTTTATAAGAGAAGACCTGGCAGCGCAGATACAACAACTGCTCAGTCTTGTGCTGCTAGCAATTTTCAGGACACTCCTCAAAATATCTTTAGATCTGAAACACACCTTCGCCATGATAAAATCTTTGCATGATTTGTTCATGCGCTTTGTATCAACAAACGATTTCTTTCGATTGTAAAATTGAACACGTTTTGATAAAACTCGCAGGCGAAGCACTATTTTTAAAAACATGCTGCTCTATATTCTTCAAAAATTCAGAGCTCTTCATACCAGAGTGTTCCAAAACGTTTGATGTCGTAATTGAATCTATTACTTTGACCCAATTTTTCAGATGATCTCCAATATCAACACCATATGTAGAAAATTTCAAAACTTTCTGTTTTATACTTCATGTGTATCTTTGCAGGTTTAGAAGTAGCATTCACTTCAATAGAAAAGGCGTTTTGTGTGTAGACTATGCTCGAACTGTCGAACAAGACTCTACAATGTGCATTTATAAAAGAATTCAATGGAAAAGCACCAGCTGCAGTGCAGTTTTGGAAAGGGCACAAATTTAACGAGGAAGTTTTTTTGTGTAGGATGAAAAGATCTGAACGACCAGCAGTATTGCAAGAGATTACTGTCTATGGAAAGAAATTCTTTCTCAGCAAAGAATCAGACACTATCGCAAGAGATAGTTGAGAAAGTTCGGGAAGCATTGTTCGCAGCCTTCTGAAACTCGAGGTTTGTTTATAAAACCACATACGTTTGATTCATTCATAAACCAATGTACATTGTATGAATAAATCTTGTTTTACTAAACGATAAGCCAGTGTAATTTCATGCGCCTAGATTTTGTAGTTACACGGATGTATACATCTGAAATGATAGGAAAAATTTGGAACACTCTCTTACATACAGATGTTTATGACCGGTTTGTGATTTGGTTGCATATTAGTTGGAGAAGTCCCGTAACCTCAAGGATTTATGGATAGGAATTACATAGAGGGTTTTGGAAAGAATAAAATATCATTGAAATCTAGAGCATCTACTCACAAATGTTGTCCTTACATGACATCTAACATCTCTTGGAAATTTTAAGAAAGTTTAAATAAATTTCAGTCAGTCATTGGGTGGGATTCCAGTGCTCCTGAAATGTTACTGGTGCTGTTGGTCAACAAACGGGCTAGCTTTAACAGTGATTTACTGTGCAGTAGTGCGATCGAATACGAAAGACGGCAAAATAAGTACAACGTGAAGCGTAACAGACATTTGATGAGCATGCAGCACTAGGCACTTTTAGTGAGCATGGTATTATGGTCAGCTTCATTCCACTGAATTGAAGGTTACGCTTCGTTTCTACTCAAAAGCTTATCGCGTCATCCAGTTGTGGCTGTCATCACAGCAAGGCTTACAATTTGCACTGCTCATAAATGAGGTATGTCAAGTGTTTGAACTTGAGACAGACATTACTTATTTGGGGCATGTCGATAATCTGAGAGAAATCGTTCTATGAAGGGTAGCAATTCGAGTAAGCGTCCGACAGACCTTATATGGACACACACCTTGAAAAAGGTTTACAGTATTATCTACGTCCATCAGTCAAAAATTGACCAAAATAGAAGAAGGCTTCATGAGCTAAGCCTATGCAATACAAGTTTTCAAATTCATTGGTAGTACGCTCCTTTCAACTCATGGATAAGTGAAACGCACAGTACAACAAAATAAAAAGGACTACGACAACCGGAAGAAAATCCAATCAAACAAGAAACCAGCCAGACAAGAAAAGTTTTGTTGGCAATATAAAAATATTTTCCCATTACTAACAAAATTTAACTTTTATGAGTTCAAGCTGATGTGTTAAGGTCGGTCAGCATCCGTACGAAAGTTTATCATCTTGGCGTTCAGTAAGACAATGAGTGATCAATCAGACTCGACTCATAAAACAAACTTTTCCACGCCAACACAGCCAGCATTATTATACAAATAAGTCTACATTAATGAAATCAGAGTTTTTGCGAGTCGAATATTACATTTAATGCAAAAATAAAATAATATTAGCAAAACATATCGTTCGAAAATTATTCCATCACGCAGTTGCTTACGAGCTTTGAAAGTTTAGTCATCGAAACGTCCGTATCATTAATTACTAATGGTTTCACATATCGCTCTGCCTGGGCCGTCTAACTGTTCTAATTCATCTATATAAATCATATAAATTGATCATAAATCATCAATCATTCGTGATAGTGGCTACTTACAGACGGTCATCGTTGCGACAATCATGCAAAATCGTTTGCCTTGAATCTAAAAGTGTAAATACCGTTTGCCTGCTGTAGGCAATGATACTTCTTGCAACCTGTATCATCTTCCGTCCATCACGAGAGCTCGTCAGCATCCAGGGCCTATGAGAGGGGGGCCAGCAGGTACATTGTTCCGGGGCCCGGCAGCTATGGAAGGGCCAATAAAACTGGTTTGGCCTAAAGGATTTTGGCAAGCTAGTGTGATTTTTAATGTGAATTGCTGGCAGTGCATTTTCTTGATATGATGCATTGATAATAATTATTAGCAGTAATTATTTTTGTTGAACTTGAATGTTTGCCTACTTTGTCGAATTTAAGATATTCACGATTGCTGTCCAAGTCTGTCCATTACGTCTTTTATTTTCAAACATTTTCAAACAAATCTGTAATAAAAACTCTCTCCAATAAACCAAGAGTTTCAAACTAAGAGATACTTCAAGTGAAATTTGAATGGAAACATGCCATTTCACAATAAAATCTAATCTAACAACAGTAGCTCTCGAATGTTGCGCGTATGTGTAAGATAATTAATAAGTTTAAAATTTACAAGTAGCTGCAGTGCAGCTAGTAAGAGCTTATAGTACACCTCGGCGGTGTGCTGTGCATTTTTCTGAATGTTAAAATTGCGCCGCATACAGATACAGACTCTAATCGAATGTGAGTTTACGATTAGCGGACATACCCAGAAATGTGAAGGTTTCGGAACCATACAGGAAAAACTAACCAGCCAAGGCCTTCTAAGCTATTATTGAAGTTAAGTACGTTTTGCAAGATGAACCTCGAAAACAGGGCCTCTTGTTGCCATGAAAGCGAAATTTAGAAGCAGGCTTAATGTTGAAGATGACTTGATCTGTGCCTTAACATGCATTGAGCCTCGAATACCTTTGCTTTCTAACAACAAACAGGCTCAGACTTCGCATTGATTGTAGCGTACGTTGCATTATTAAATGTTGTTTTTATTTCTGCTCTATGTATGTGCAACAATGGTTGTTGTCGCATTGGAGAAGTTGTATAGTCGGTGAGCCATGGACCAGACCGTAACCAGGGGGGTGAATCCCCCCCTAGAAAAATTTTCGCCCCCCCTGGGAAAATGTGTTGGACATATTTTAAAATATTGGACATAGTTCAAAAAATCTGGGTCCCCTCGGGAAACTCTTCGCCCCTCCTGGTGTCCCAAGCTGGTTACGGGCCTGCCATGGACCCTCCGTTTCTATTTTAACTGGGCCACATGCTTGAAAAGGTTGAGAACCCCTGACTTACAGTATTTCGACAGAATACTTTAAAGCAGTGGTCGCCGGTCTATGGCCCGTGTGTCTATTTATTGTGGCTCGCGGTCAAAAATAGAAGCAATAGTCGGTTGACAAAATATTTCCCTCTGTCCCGTCATTCTTGTTATAAGCTCATTCCAAGGATACAGTTACTCAACGAGGTCGCAGTCTCATTTCACTAGCAGCATTTTATTCAACCTCGATCGACTCCATTCATTCTGAGACTGCGGCATAACGTTACAGACTCGCCTACCATGTCAGAATTATTATAATAACCACGAGTGTCTAATACCTGAAAAAATCTATCCGCCAGTTGGGCAATACCGGGCTGGAGAAATGAATTCAAGTTTCGCTTGTGGGAGAAGTAATGCACTGAATTTTCGCCTTCGCATGGTATGAAGTGTAATAGAAATATACGAGGTATGAACTGGTTCATTTTGGGAAGTTTGATCCACAGTAGGATATCACTGAAAGTCAACGTGTAGCAATTAATATTATCAGAGTGCATGTTTTGAGCCTGAGCAATACAGTAGTTTTGTTAACGTTTTTACGACGTAAAACTCGTTTAATATTTTGGTTATGATTTTCTCCATTTTAATTTTCAAAGTCATTCAGAAATCAGATTTGCCATTGAGTACTTCTGCAAGTTTATACTCCTCCTTTCACGACATGTTGAGCAAAATCAGAGAAGACTTAGATGAGCTTGAACAACAAACAGAATTCACCCTGCCAAATGGTAACTATACAACGCTTCCACAAGGAGAAAAAGAGTAAGGAAACAGCAAGAAAATGACAGGAGGACGTTTGGGCCTAATGCCATAGATCATTGGTTCGTAATTTTTCCAAACCTGGAGACCCTATTTCTTAGCTTGATGGTCACTAACTGTTCAGGAGAAAGGCCTTTTTCAAGATTCAAAGGAATTAACGATGAATCAAAGGTCACAGCGTCCCAGGAGAGGTTTTTTACACTGAGCATTCTGTGGATTGAAAGTGACTAACTGGCAAACAAAATCTGATGAATTCCTAGATGATTTTGCTGTGAAAAAAGCAAGGAAAAAAACTTTTTAATTGTTTACTGTACTATGTTAGTCTTCAGTGCCGTGGCAAGGCAGCCCCGTACCCCCCGGTCGGGGGGTCCAACCATTCGTGGGGACCCCACAATGTATATTGTATTAATAAGTTAGAGCCGTCTCTCTACCCTTGACTTTTTCTCTTCTGGTTTTTGCCTTCAATGGAGAACCGGTAGATTAAGCATGTAATATCATGATTCGTCAATTTCGAAAAAGAATTGCGGACGTTCGGACACTATAGCAGTATTTTGTAAAGTTGTGGTTACGTGATATTAAAGAGCCCCATCTGGATTTTTTTGGGGGGGACCCAACAGCCTTTCACACGGCTCTGTTAGTCTTACTAGATTAGATGTTTGTAGCTTTTTATTTCCTAATACCTATTTCAATAATGACAGCACCAAGGAAAGTCTTGAACTTCATACTCAGAACCGTCGCCAGAAACTCTTCGGTGGGGGGCTTTACGTTTGTGCAAGGGGGCTTGGCATTTGAAAATTTGATAAAACTCCACTGATTTATAGTGTTTCATATTTCAATTTGGGTGGGATTGGAGCATAACCAGGCGCGTAACCAGCTTGGGACATCAGGAGGGGCGAAGAGTTTTCCGAGAGGGGCCCAAATTTTTTGAACTATGTCCAATATTTTTAAATTATGCCCAACACATTTTTCCAGTGAGGGCGAAAAAGTTTCTAGGGGGGCTTCGCCCCCCTGGTTACGGGCCTGGGGATAACCCCACTTGCTCAAACTGTATCCTTCGCATGACGGTTTCCTTGATTCTTTGCAAGGTGAAACGGTTAACAAACATGTAAATCGTGAATCTAGCAGTTGCAACCATTTGGGTGCGTTTTACTTGATGTATTTTGCAAGGAACAGCAACTGTTACTCATGATTACGGCATGTGTGCGAGATTTTCACAGCCGTGCTAAGCGAATCGGAACGTGGTCCTCATTCATTTGTGCGCCTTTATGCCGCTACACATATCTGCAGCGTGTTTTGCTTTATGAAATTGTGTAGTTTGAATGCTACTGTTGAGCACAGATAAGAAAAAATATATGTGAAACTTCTGAAATACGTAGACTATGTGTTTGGTCAAATATTCAACCGTTAAGTTATCGGTTGGTTCACCTGTGGAGACAAAAATCCTGTTCCCGGCAGCCAAGCACGATTCCACAATTCCGTGCCATTGAACGTCGAAGGCAGCAACAAACGCAGTCGTCGCTGGGCACGCGCGCTAGTAAGGATTTAGAAATTTGTTATTGAGCGTACTTGGAGAGCGTCCTTATCGTCATTTTCGGCTTCGCGCAAATTTCTTTAAGGCTTTTCCAATTTCTTCTCATAACAATGGGTGAGGTATCGTCACAAGTGCATTAGCCTAGGGCCTCACACCAGCTAAAGCCGGCCCTGCACATAACATAAGATCTAAATGCCTATCTCGATCGTTTATCTAAGATCTCAATACAATTCTGGTTAAAGTCTGTTGCAAACACGTGTTAAGTGTTTATAGCAGGGACCGATTTTCAGTGGGGACAGGGGAGACACCTCCCAACTTTTAGACAAGGGAGGACACTATATCTTTTGTCCTCCCAATATTTTGTGACAAAAATAATGTAGTTGTACGAGTTTCGTGGTTACATTACTGTTGAAAACCTCCAGCTTAAAGGCGGGGAATAAATAAGAAAATTATATCCCGATGTAGCCTACATGACAAACAACGGTATGATTTAGGCGTACTTTTAGGTCACTGTAGATCGCAGCCATGCCAGTTAATGGAATCTCAGAGATAAATGTTTATTAATTGAAATTAATAATGTTCGTAAATTCTACTTTTAATGTATTTTTTTGTTTTTTTGAAGTGTTGTGTTAATTGTTTTATAACTCTTCAAGTGGTAATACTAAATTTTTGTGTACTTAATAAAAAAACAAATACCTAGTAATCATTGCCAAGTACTACCACAGTACAGTACTATGCAACTGCACCATGGGCGTAGCCGCAGGGGGGCACTTGGATCAGCGGCGCAACCAAGATTTGCTCGGGAGGGGCCAGTCAATGACGTCGTCAGTCACTAACGTTGTCTTGAGTGTTACTGTTCCTTCCGTTTATTTTCTAACAGTTGAAAATTGATATAAAGCACAAGTAAAAATCTTAGCAAGTTTGTTTCGGGGCAGCCATGGCCTCTGGCCTCATTCTGGCTGCGCCACTGACACAGGGATATTCCAGATATCCCTGCCCCAAATATCATTTTAAGGTCGTACTACGGCTGAGTGAACATGGTGATGTCATGGAAACGCAAACTATAACATTATATTTGTGTGATATGCAACATGCATAGGCTATGTAGAAATGGCACACGGTCAGCACACCCCTTTGCATTTCAAAGGAATATGCTAATTCAGGGGCGAAACGACGGGGGGCAAGGGGGGCACAATTCCCCGGGCGCCGAATCCCTATGGGGGCGCCGAAAAGTCCCAGTAATGTCACAAGTACTTTCTTCATTACAGCGCATTTGGTTCCGAAAGATCTTAGGTTCGACCATGAGGGCGCCAAACTTGCTTCTTGCCCCGGGCGCCATCTCACCTCGTTACGCCCCTGCGCTAATTACACACCCACCATGAAAAGCTTCCCATTGCGTAAAACCAGGGATATCTAGGAGTTCTAGATATCCCTGCGTAACACGGAGATAGTAACGTAAACCAGGCACGCAACCAAAGGGGGGCATTTGGACATTTGTAGAAACTTTCAAAGAATAAAGATGAAATTTTATATTCTAATCATTTTTAAGAGATCTTATTGGAATTTATTTTTGTTGTCTTGCCCGTTAATTATTATCTCCTTACAAGATTTATCTTGAGACAGGTTATTTGATCGAAAATTTCGCAAATGATTGGTATTCAACCACAAATATGTTGAAAGTATCAACTTGGGAGATAGTTTAAACTGTTCGTATTTTAAGGCATTTTTTATCTATTTGTTCGTGCAGGCTACTAATTTGTTTGGAATTTGCCCTCATGAAACTTTATAATATTAGGGTACTGTTGAACCGCGCAAATTGCTGAAACTTTCAAATTGATAAGAGAAATCTTGACATAGCAGTTAGTGCCTCGTCAAACAGCTTGTTCTTCTTCGACCTTTTGATTATTATTTTTGTTAGGGGCAAAGCGGATCACCATTATTGACGTAGTACATTTCTTAAAAAAGCGTTGTTTAGCTGCATTTTCGCTTCGAAACCTGATATTTTTTTAACTAAATTTAGGTTGAGGACTGTTTCACGTTTTAGTGAGGTTTACTGCTGTAATAGCTCATACATCTGTCACACTAAAGCCATGACTACACTAGTTGAGTACGGAACCAGGTGTTTGTATGAGAATACAAATTTTTACTCTGTCCTGATCGTTCGGTCTG
>JGI24158J21664_10007329_pt1 | contig 14656 bp, 9 predicted proteins | sample Ectturendosymbi3_FD_21664 | JGI IMG/M metagenome (IMG submission 21664) | reverse complement strand
TTAATGGATTGATTGATCAAAGGACACCAAAGGGTTTAGAAGTGTTCTGCTAAGTTTAGGCAATGTGGTGCACTCGGATAATGATGAAGAGAGTTTGTACATCTGTTGCTGCACACAGAAGGTGACTGTCAAAGGGTGTGATAGATACAGTATCTTGGCTGTCACAGTTCACAGATATCTTCGCAAAGTTCAGTGAAGTTAATTTACAATTGCAGGGGAATGGTATTAACCTCATTAAAGCCAAATCCGCAATCTTCACATTCTTGTTCAAGTTTAATGCTTTTCAAACGAAATCGAGCCCTTCATGAACTCTAACAGTTTCCAAATCATTAACTCTAACAGTTTCCGACTGCTAAATGAGTTAATTTACTAAATTAGTTTTATAGTGAAATGCATCTTTGCGCTCATTCTTATTTTAATCATTTTCAAACATCCCAAATAATACAAAAAAATTGTGTTGATATGTGTGCTAGACATGGTAGGGGGGCGATAGAAATTTATTTGTCACAAAAGGGGGCGCTAGCCAAAAAAAGATTGGGAAACACTGATCTACAGTAACAAGAACATGACAAACATATTAAGGAGCAATGCAAATGGCCTGCAAGTGCATGAAAATGTTTACAAAATCACTAAACTATTCCCAGCTTTTTCCCTGTGGAGACATACTGGAGGCATATGTCACGAAAGTAATGAACCTAAGCATACATACCTCTTTGCCGCGAAACGAGTCAAACTCTTTGTAACCGAAATCATAGCTTTCTTGATGTCCTTTGAGCAAAGTTTCAATAAGTAGTTTGTCATCCATCGTCATCATTTGTGGTTTCTGAGATCCTCTGCAAAACAGCATTTTATGCACTAGGTCCAATGAAATGAAGACACAACGGGAACCACCATACCACCAAACAGCCATCACAACTTGTAACCAGTGATGGACAACACAATGCACACTTACATTGAAACGTGCTGCATTAAATGTTATGTCCACTTCCTATCGCTCAAAACTTGGGCAAGGAGAAAGATATTTTCAAATTAAGTGTGGTTTCTGAAAAATTGAATTGTCCACCAAACAAGATCCAAAACTTTCAAAACAACTCACACTATGGGCATGTCATCAAGCCTCATGGCTTGTACTACAGAAAAATATTTCTAAAACAGCAAACTTACACTTGAACAATTAGTTGAACAGTTAGTGACACTACAAGCATGAACTGCTGTTACAAAGAACCATCATACATTTCCTTGAGTTTTTTCAATCGCTGTTGTTCTTGTTGCTCCTTTTTGGCCTTATTTTTTTCTTTGTTAGCTTTTATAAGTTCTTGTTTCTTGAGCAGCTGTTCATCATTCAGAATCAAACCTGAATTCATACCTGAAAGAAGATGAAATGAAGTCATGCACAGCACAATGATAGTACTGGGTAAAGGTACCATCTGAAAATGTAATACATTGGTCTTGCACACTGTAGAAATCCCACTTGTGAAATTTTGCACATTTCTGAAACGCTTGGTTTGCTTCGCAAATGTGAACTAGATTGATTAGCAACTTGTAAGCATCACATGTGTATGCATTGTACTTCATTGTGTGGGGGAATGATGACATTAAACTACCATAAATATTTGATGGTGTTCTTGTAGTAAAATAAAAAAAACTAAACAATTGCTTCTCTGAAAGTCAAAACTGAAGATGCAAACACAAACAACAGACTTTTGTCCACACAAACAAAGCATACAATGACAAGTTTCTAGATTTTCTGCTGTGACAATGCTGTTTATGAACAGTTCATTCGGTATCCAATCACAAACAGTTGAGGAATTCCACTTCACTGGTACAGCTCACTTTCATCATATGCTTGCTGTGAGATTAGGTCAAAACACATTAGGGCTAAATGCATTATTCACATATCCCCAGGTAGCATTTAGTTTTTTAAGGTGTTTGATCACATGGAACTGAATTAGGAGTTCTGTAGAGGGGGAAAAATGCAAAAACCATGCTAACAAACCATACCGACACTGAAAATTTGTGTTAAGTTTTTAACTAGGCAAAATTCAACAAAATCAACTCGGCTTGGTACTGAATAAACAAAATTGTAATTTCCCATACAATTCTTCCACTTTTTCTGAAGAAATAAGGTGCTAAATCTAAAAGTATTAAATTAAAAATTAAAACTGAGAATATCAGTAAACCATTTTTGGTCAAAAATCAAAGCCAAAGCACAACAAGTATCACCTGCTCCCAAACATGCATCCAGCCTACATGCTTGACAGTGCTTTCTGTTCACTTTGTTTATTCCGCATTTCTTGTCAAAAGCACATGAGAAGTTGGCATTTTTCTTCATGGAACGCCGAAAGAAGCCTTTACACCTGTCAACAAGTCCCAGCATAGCAGAAGTATGTCGAAAACGATTTGCAAACAGCTTGAACAAAGCAATGTATTGTTTTTGAATTGATACTTTTATATAACATACCCTTCACAAGTCATTGCACCGAAATGCATCCCTGTTGCAATGTCACCACACACAACACATATTTTTTGCACACCCATTCGCTTATCCATGGGAATTGGTTTATCTGGAAAACAAGAAGTTTGTTTCTTAAATGTACAATTTCTTTAGCTATCTTTTTAGCAAAATGTATGCAACCAACTTATAAATTCAAGTTAACTCACACAAAAAAGTTATCAATATTTCTTAACAAAGATCAAAAGTCAATGGCATATTCTCATAGACTTAAGTTTGCTATCAGTGACTTTGCACAATAGGTTAATTGATTTTTTCCTATCTAATATACATTGCTTTGTTTATCTTTTAATTTATTTCTTCCTAACAAACACAGGTTGTCTAACAGCAGAATATTGCTAACAACTTTGCAAAAATCTCTTTTAAGCTTTCAGTTATAGGCAGGAGTTAAATTTTGCAAAAAAGTCTGCTGATTTGTTTAAGTCAAACCTTTGACTTTGAAGCATATCAACTTTGGAGAATTCCTAACCAAACTTTGTACAACTCTGTAGCTCAGGTGTTAATTTTTTTAATTATTCACTGCTTGCATAGTGTCAACCCGAGCCAAAATGGCCTAAAACCTGCACCACTCATGATGTCACCCGCAGAAAACACAAAATCCAAAACTTTCCAATTTTAAAAAATGCAAACTAGATGACTTGCTGCATCTTTTGAGGGTTTGAGCAGCTCTCTAGATCAACTGCCTAGTGAGTTATGGAGTTGCAAAGTGGCATGAAAATACGGGCTCAATGTGAGCTAAACATGGGTTTTTGAAGTACAAATGTATCATACACCAATGCTGAACATGTTAAGCATTGGAATAACAGTATTCATTCAACATTTACATGTGGGCCTTGATTTCTATTTAGTTAATAGGGACATTGGTGATCTCTGCCTACCAGTTATTTTCAATGAAGCACACACTGATGTATAATGTGGGCACACATCATTGAAAGAGCAATGATGCACATCACCACCTTCATCTGTACAACTCTTGCCAATGCATCAGTACTTAAGATCATGTTCATTTTGCTAAATATACATATGGTATACAAATATACTTAACTCATGATGAGAAATTCTCTTATCATGAAAATTTGAAAGCTTTGTCAGAAGTTTTGAAATTAATTTGCTTTAACATTCACAGACAATCACACTATAAAAATGTGTTTATAACCTGGACCACTTGAAGTTGGAGATTTTTGCGATCCACAACCTTTTTGATTGGCAGACACTTTTATATCAGCTGGTTCCAACTTGACATTAGAAACAGAAGACATGATGTGACATTACTTCATTAACAAGACAAGCAGAAAATAATTCAGGCATTAAATCACAGCTTAAAGCACTATGCTTTAATCCTAGGTATGGAACAATGCAATTATATAGAATATATCTACATAAGATATATATAAATAGTCTTGTGCTTTTCCACAAGGTTTAAGGTACAAGCTACAACCTCAAAAGTTTTTCAAATGGCTAAGCTTTAAGAACACAAAATAATCTACCCAATATTGAGGGTAATACGACCATGCAACTAATCACAACATGCATGACATTGAATTTTCCTAAATGCACTGCCGAGTCCTTAGCTTCAACCTTTCAAATCACATCACTTTTTTCGGCAAACTTGAGAAACTGTGAAGTTAAGCTCAGAGAGTACATTCATAAAACACCTACCGAACTATGCATTACATACCCAGAAATGTATTTTTGCCCACAGCAAGCTAACCATTGTGAAGACCTTTGATGCCTTGTTTAAAAACAATGTGCATCGTTTTTTACAATGTTACTAATCTCCTAGGGATCACTTTTAAATGGTCAAACATGAGGCCAACTTGAAAGATCTCAATAGTTCAGAGTCTACAAATAATTGCATATAAAGCAAGATGAACAAATGTAAACAAAACATGCTTATCCTAATTTACATTTATTTGTTTTTACATTCAGCAGCATTAAAATGTGACTGTCTGCTATGCACAGCAAAGTTGACAGGTCTGTCAAAACAATCCATGACATCATACCTTGCAAAATTTAAATGCATTCTAGGCTATAGTATGAGCTTTTAGAGGGTTTGATGGACATTCTAGCGTTTCTAGTTGATAAGTTATGGCAAATATGGTAGAATATTAATTACGGAAATCCCCACTAATCCCTGGGATATTCCTGACATGTTTGGAATGTTTTTGGCATAACTTTTGAACCAGAAATGCTAGAAACTTCATCAAGGGCTCTAAAGACGCGTATTTTAGCCTAGAATCCAAAAATACTGCGAGCAAAAATATTGGCGAGTGGGATCGGATGATGATGTCATATAATTAACCAAAAATCATACTCCCATCATGATCTGATTGGCCCGAAACCCTCCATCGAAATATTTTAAATTAATTTTTTATTCTAAACTACATGATGCCACGAGTCATTACAGGGTTTGAACAGCTCTCTAGCTTAATCTGCTGCCGACTTATGGCTGGCCAAACTTTGCCCTGAAAGAGCAAATTATGCCTTTTCTGAAAAGTTAGGAATTAGGCCAAAAACTGGGTTTTTGACCCATAATTTTGGCTACAGATATACTAGCAAGTCAATCAAGGACTCTATGGATGTAGATTTTGGCCTAGTTTTCAAGAAAACTTTGAGTCAAAAGAATGGGTCAATGGATTGGAGCCCAGGGCCAGGTGGCCAAAAATTTGAAAACGTGCCCTCATTGTGACGTCACCTCCAGAAAACACCAAACCGAAAACAAAAAACTTTTTATTTCGACGTCAACTAGAAGACTTGCTGAATCCGTAGAGGGTTTCAACAGCTCTCTAGCTCTAGCAGCTGGCGATTTATGGCCAAAAATGGGCAGGCCAATCGCAGCTGTTAAAGGGTTAAGTTAGAAAATATTCATCCTTGAAATACTAGGCAACAAAATACTCCATGTGGCAACTTAAGGTTTCAAATCATCCAGTGTACCAACAACAAATGTATTTTTACACAGTCAAGATAAAAATACGTTCTTTGTGAATCATAAACAAATTGCTATGTAAAACTTGGAGTTTCGATGTGGCATTAGAAATTGCTCCGTACTCAGTATTCTCAAGACTAGTATGCATTAGACAATAATCTAGCATTGTTTACATATTTTAGGACTGAGGATGCGACACATGAATTCGACTTCCTATTTGCTAAACTTTTTCATCACTTTTGTGGTGACTAGTTATCTTAGATAGAACAATGAAGCGTCTTTCTTCTAACTCCCCACTATATTAGGACAATAAAACGAAGAAGTTAAATGTATTATAAAAACAGTAAGCACAATATAAATTAATAACTTGGTTTGATCAATAAATTAACACTCACACTAGTTACAAAAACATCTGGTGCTGCAGGTAGTTTAAGCTTTAAGTGAAAATAACACCCCAACTGTCTTGTTTGAATTGCAATTATTTCGTGTTTATCTGCATAGTCAAAACACATACTCAGAAAACATTGCACACCACTCATGCTAGGACCATACATGCACAGTGCACATGGTATATTGTGATCATCCGCTTACATTTTCCCACAATGCATCTTGCTCTGGTTGAGCAAGGCTGAAATGGCATTTAAGCAAGGTATACAATGAATAGATATGGACCGTCTTTCCTCAGCCATCCAGTCCACTTTTAATTATAGTGTATGGGACTGGTAAGCAAATGTTCCATATTGCGTGGTTGAGTTCTTATACCAGCTCACTAAGATTGTTACTTGCACATAGGGACACACATTGCCAATGCATATAAGTATATGGCACTTAGCTACATTAATAATGGTCTTGGAAAGAGACCCATACAAAGAAATCATACAAACTACAATATCAGTGGTCATCAAAAATGCGGATACTTGTGCATATTGCACACAATGGTATAAGTGTCATAATTTTCTACATCACATTTCGTTCCTTTAAAAAAAAAGATCAGCTTCTACCAAAAAAAAACAAAAATGTGCTTTGTACTTCAAGTTTCCTTTTATGCCAAAAAATTAGAAGAAACCTAAACAACTTTGTTATGATAGCCTCAACACATGTTCTGATAACAAGTTTACAGACTTCAAAAGTTTGAAAAAATACTGCCATGCTATTACCACTCCATACGATACAATGCTGTCACATAATTTACATACATGTTTCTTGGATAATATACAGGGTACAATAGCGTGTTGCTTTGTGACCTGAACATCATTCTGATGTCATCATAATACTAATGCATGCAATTAATGAAGGCTAGTGATACTAAGTGACTGCAGTATAGCATGGTGATGAGGTGCATTATCTTAATAACTTGCAAAAATAATACTTTAGATAATACATTAATCTTAATAATGGTGGAAGATTTCACAATGACAGAAAACGATTCGTGTAAACTAGCACTACAACCTAGCAACTAGCATTTGCCTCTGACAATTTTTTCTTCTATTCCGAGATGACAAAAACTTTGATTGCTCAGTAGGAAATATATATATGCAGTAATCATCATACTGTCTGTTTTTCTATCAGCAGTTAAGATAATTATGAAATCAACAGTACAATGAAAGAAAAAACGCAAAATGTCTAAAAACCAACAAGACATGAATCATTCACCTACAATCATCACCGTTCAACATGCAATAGAGAGTTAAGTAGAAAAACCACAAATTTGGTCAACGTTTAACAAAACCAGAACAACTACATCATATGATATGAAAAATATTCAAATTAAAACTGAATCTGAACAATAAACACAAAGGGATTCATGTACAACATATCAACAGACCTCTTTCATAAACTGTCCCTTAGACAATAAGGATCATGCGTCGCAATCTCTCTTATTATTGCTTGCTCACGCCACGCATATATATTTTTGTTCTTGGCGCGCATCCCGTTCGTGGTGAATCACACAGTCAACGAAACACCACCGGAGAGGTTGCCACAACAACCCCTCCTTTTTACAACGAACCACACCGATCGCACGTTCTTTGTGTGAAGGCTGAACTCGGCACGGCCTCCACATCCTGGTCACAGCACCATTTTGTTTGTTGCGATCGGAAATAATGAGCGGCATATGCGCAAAGCTTCGCACCGCGGCAGCAAGCAACAATAGAGATCGTGTCGCAATCTCTCTTATTACTGCTTGCTCGCGCCACGCATATATATTGTTGTTCTTCGCATGCATCCCGTTCGTGGTGAATCACACAATCAACTCAACACCACTGGAGAGGTTGCAACAATGCAATATCTCATGGGTACATAAAAAACAGAATAAGGTTAGTTAATGATTGAAGTAAATGGGTCTAAAGCAATTCATTCATATTGTCAGGACACATATCTTCCTATCACACATCTACATGATTCATGACACCGGCATATTTCTCCATCATTTAGCTTTAAAGAAATATGGGTGTAGTAATTAGACTGAAATCAATGTCTAGGAGATCCTGGAGGTTAACAAACATTACTCTGTTTGCCTTGAAGGCCTTGTATTGCAGCAAGGGTGCTGCTTGATAGTGAAAATCTGAGCTTTTTTCTAATGTAGTTCATGATGGACATAAGGCTTCCTGGGCTTTTCCGCTATGTTCTCAGCCAGTCTTTTGTTCACATTTGCCACGTGCTGGTGTCATCCCACCACTTGTGAAAACAAGAAGATGGAATGAAAACTTCTTGATGTCAATCACCCTTTAGTTGCATTGATCAATTGTCTTTTTCATGTTGTTTCCCCTTTTCATGAAAGGTACTTTCCACAATATGACTGTGAGGAAGGATGTGTGCAGTGGCGCATCTAGCCTGGAAAAAAGGGGTCTGTCGTAGAAGGGCAGCTTTTGATGTCACTTTTCAGCATAAAACCACACTTTCTCCTAAAACTAGAAATCAACCTATGAATTTTGCAATGTTGCCAATGTATTATATTGGCAAAATTCTGACGATATACAGTATATCGGCAATATTTACTCATAAAAACCGTTACGCTAGTTTTCTGCATGGAGTGTTCGGAAACCCAAGTTGCTACTTTGTCTATGATTAACTAATGCAAATTCTCTGTACTATTCCTTATGACACGCAGCCTTCCAACTGCGTCAAGTAGTGCACAATATTTAGACCACTCCACAATCGTCCCAATAAACCAGTCTATGATGGAACATTCACTCTCAGGTTTTGCACGGTATGCAGATGGCTGCCTGTGAACAAGGTCGTGGTGTTTGACCACCTTAGTGTCCTAGGCTTGCGCAGAATTCCCTGTTATACACTTCTTCATTAAACTAAAGTAGTCTTTCAACTGTGGTTTATTTAGCGTGGTGATTCACCACATATGTTGAATTCATAGCAGCAATAATAGATACTACCTAGTCGAGCGGGGAAAACTCTTATTTGGTCGTCAGTTCGACTCTTTTTAGGTGGTTCAAGGCAACGCTGCATTGTGGCTGCAACATTTGAGTGTTGCAAAATATCCAGCATTGGTTATCGGCAATGAAAAATAAAAATACCGGTATCGACCCAAAAACGCCTTATCGATTGAGCTATACCTAAAATCCAATCAAACTTGGTTAGTAGGGCTAGTAAGCCCAGCACAACTATTGATCTCATTGTCAAAACACACAAGGAAAGATTTCCAAGTTATCATTACTTTTAGTCATAGCGCATTTGTTATTACAATTGCTGTTTGTTCCTATGAACATCGTGCTGAAAAGATACTTAACTTGTCGAACATTCAGCAAATGTCAGCCACACAACAATGAGAGCTGTTTATCCATACAAATGTACACTTATAAAATCTAAGCTGACAATCAGCTGCAGAACTATGTCTGTGGAGCGCTGTCTACCCGGATGACAGTGTTATTATAAATACACTTGCAAAATCAGCATGGAGAAGAACAATTGGGTTACAACTGCTCTGATGATTTTACATCATAATGTAAAAGTGACTAACTCTAAATCAATATAGCACTTCTTGCGCAGCAAACAACATCGTCACCTGCTCCATTCTAAAAAGGCTGTTTTTGCAATACAACGCATGACTGATATTTTGTGCAGATAACGCAACCACAATTTCTTAGGCTAGCTGTCACACCTTTCATTATGAGAAATTCCTCGTAAAAATATGGCTTCAGTTGAAACGAACCCGCATTACTTGGCATGACGCTGAGGAAGGCCTTAACTATTTCCTTTTGTGATAACCTAGTAGGTGTAAACAGTAGAAAACAATTAGGCTGAAACTGCAAAAAAAACAATCGCAATTGAACACTGTGTCCTCTCGCCATGAAGCGAAACATTACAAAACAGTTCTGTGTGTGCATGGTTGTGTACGAGTTTCTGACAGCTTTGCTTGCATTGGAACTGGCACTGCCAGAGTAGGAAATTCCGAAACACGTGCATTCGACGCAATATCGATTTAGAGTTCAAAAATGTGAACTGTTTCATATCATTGCGTAGGTGCTGTTTAGACATGGTAGGGACATTGTTGTTTCGTAATAGTACTATTCAACGTTAGAAGGGAAATGCTAGCTGTTGCCTGTTTTAAACCACCCACATTAGAGACATGCAGTGACAGCATTTGATATTTTATTGGCTTTAATGCTGCGTACCTGCAAAAAGGGCCTGGCATGGCAGCCAAAAAGACCCCCCTGGATGCGACCTTGGATGGTGATCCTTATGTCAAAGAAAGTTTGATGCTACTATAACATGAGGTCTACCGCCACATGTCGCCTACCCAGACACAGCCTGAGGTCTACTGCGTAACCTCATTGGTCAGTTTCTGACCTCACGCTATAGTAGCACCAACCTGAGCCTGTGTGAAATATTAGAAATAATTATTTCTAATATTTCACACAGGCAATTATTGATATACTAATGTTCACAGTAGCGACTCTCACAAGAAACTCTGCCAATACTGTAACTGACTAGTTCAACATGTCCCAAGAGTTGAGTGTAGCCATATTTTTTCATGAGGAAAGATGGTTGGAACAACAGATAACCCCATCCAAATTGGAAAAAAATCCAATTATATATTAGTGTTATTCTTAGATGTACAAAGCGAGTATTGTTAGAACAAATGTATGGAAATATATCATGATAAACATATGGAAATACATGATGACAGTTTATTTTTACCTTTCTTCCTATAATGCAACAGTAGATCTCATGCTACAAGTGAGGTAGATCTCATACTAGTATGGTAGACCTAACACTGTAGTAGCAGTGAACATTTTCTCACATGTGTTCCAGAATCCTCTAGCAAAAATATCTTCCATTGTCAGTAGTATTAACTTTTTCACACTAATTTTCAATAGTTTGCATAATTGTGGGTTCTATTTGAACATCTACACCAGGGGTTGATAACCTTTCCTTAGATGCAGGTAAACTCTGCAAGGTATAGCGGGTGGTACTAATTTTCCACGAACAATTCCGCTCCCTTTGCTGTTTGTGATGTTGACCAAACTTGGAAATTTATGAAATTTTAATCAGCTTAACTATTGATTTTCACAGTCCATAACGAAAGCCTGAAAATAGGATAATGTACAGTACATTTATAGCACAGTGCATTTTCTCATATGCAGTTCCTCATGAGTGTGCAATGCAAGAAGTTGCAAGGGGGGCTGATTTATAAAATATAATATAATACTACAAGGTGGGTCATACAATTACTATTTGTAAAGGGGCTGCAGGCTGGATGATTTTGTTTGGCAGGCTGGATCCGGCCAGCAGGCTATAGCTTGCCGACCCTTGATCTAGACAGGCCTCTCTGATATAATCTGCACTTCAGAGTCTTTCACTGAGTTGTGCCTCATTAATGTCTATCTGCTCAGTTTCAATATTAGACTGTGATCTCCAAGTTTTACTCTTCACAAGCAAAGTTATTAGGTGTGCCATCTATCTTCTATCCATATCTCATGCACATGACATCTCTGAATTATTGTTTATTGAGCATATACCCAACAGGGTTGATTGATTTAATTAAATCATGTGATTTAAATCACGACTTAAATCAAGCAATAAAAATCATGATTTAAATCAAGTAATAAAAATAAAAAATGTAAATCATGTGATTTAATTGTGAATATCATTTTAGAGCTTTGTTTGATATCTATGACACATTTAATTAGCATTCTAATAGGTTTCCACATAGCCTGTACAGTATTAGTGCAGAAAGCAAAGAGTTCTTATGACAACACAAGTTGAAACCACTTGAAGTCTTATCAACCATAGCAACTGTGAGCTCACTGATTCTATGTCATTTAACTGCAGCAATGACATGTGGACTGAAACCACCAACCCTTGCAGATTCACAAGTCATAACTGTTAGAATGTCATAAGTTTGAAAGTGCAAACTGGAATAATATAAAAGTTGCTTATAAATTCTATCATATATGAAGGTTTTTGACTGTAAACCTAGTTTTGGAACATATTTTTGATTCATGAAACAGGTATATTATTATTACAGGTTTTTAACATTATATGCATGTATGCTATGAGTATCAATTAAATTACTAAACTCGCAGTTTCAGTATTGACATTTCAATAAATATTTCATTTCGTACACCAGTACTGGTGTTATGAACCTACTTGCATTAAGGAATATTGCAAAGTGCAAAAAAGTTTGAATGAAAGTTCAGTTATTTCCAGTCAGGGTTAATGGGACCAGTTTTTCTGTACTTTTATCAAAGTTTCCAAACTTTTGCTTTAGGGGTTAGGTTTAGAAATTAGTGTTAGGTTAGCATTATATTGGGGTTAGGTTAAGGTTAGGTTAGGGTTAGCGATAGCTTAGCATTAGGTTTGGGTTAGGTTAGCGTTAGGTTGGGGCTATGATTAAGGTTAAGATTACCTTTTAGGTTTACCTTTTCCATTTAATACCAAGCCTACTGCATTCTCCTCATGCGTTACTGTCACGTTACAGAAGGTGGTCACATAAGGTTTCAAATTTGAAGATACATAGGCGGTTCTGTAGCCACTGCCAACATTAAATCATATACACAACAATCATACATAACACAAAAAGATGATGGTGGGCAAACAACGAGTGAAGAGGTAGGAAATATACAGACGACCAAATGACACATGCATATAGGTGAGAGACATAAGCAAATGTTAGTGTCTATTTTGCTGCCAAGATGCTGGCGGCAACAGCTCAGCTGGAGCTATTGTGCCACCAGTCAAAGATTTGGTCTCCTGGCATGATACAATTTGAATAAATAAGTCAGTTTATCATGCAAATGGCCTGCTGCTCATAGCGCAGCAGTTATGCTTCACGTCTGGCATGCCATTGCTTTTCGGTTCGACTCTCACCTTGGTGACTTCCCTATTCTTTTTTTTCACTTTTTTCAAAAATTTTCGAACTGTATGCTTAGGTGTTAGGTTTAGGTTAGCGTTAAGGTTACCATTACGGTTAGTATTAGCATTAGGGTTAACGTTACAGTTAGCGTTTGTGTTACTAGGGATGGCATTTGTGTTACTAGGGTTAGTGTTAGGTTAGGGCTACAGTTAGGGTTAGATTTTAGAGTTTATCTTTTGGTAGTGTCTATTTTAGCAGCGATAGTCTGGCAGCAACATATCAGCTGGAGCTATTGTGCCGGCAGTCGAAGATTTGGTCTCGTGGCATGACGCAATACAAAGAAAAAGTCACTTTTTTGTCAGGAAAACGCTGTCCTGCTCATGGTGTAATGGTTAGGTGTTACGGCTGCGATGCCAATAGTTTACGGTTCGACTCTTACCTTGCCGACTTTCGTTTTGTGTTTTTTCTTTGCTTTTTTTTTAGGCTCAGCTTAGGTGTTACGTTTAGGGGTTGTGTTCTTTGGTTAGGTTAGGACTAGGTTAGAATTTCGGTTTGGTTAGGTTTACGTTAGCGTTAGTTTAGTGTTAGGTTAGCGTTAGGTTAGCTTAACGTTAGGTTAAGGATAGGTTAGGGTTAGGTTAGGGCTGCAGTTATGGTTAGGTTAGGGCTGCAGTTATGGTTAGGTTGTAGGTTTATCTTTTAGTTACATTTACTTCCTTTCTACCAAGCCTTTTGCTGCTGCCATCTTGGCAGCAAAATAGACACTGCCTTTTTCTTTGCCTTTTTCCAGGCTCCGCTTAGGTGTTGCCTTTACGGGTTAGTGTTGTTAGGTTAAGATTAGGGTTAGGATAGGATTAGGGTTAGGTTAGTGTTAGCTTAGTTAGGTTAGCTTTTTTGTGTTAGGTTAGGGATATGCTATTTTAGGGATAGGTTAGGGTTAGGTTAGGATTAGCTTAGGGCTATGGTTAGGGTTAGGTTAGGTTGTAGGTTTATCTTTTACTTATATTTACTTCTTTTCTACCAAGCCTTTTGTTGCTGCAATCCTGGCGGCAAAATAGACACTACCAAGAAAAAAACGAAACGAAAGTCGGCAAGGCGAGAATCGAACCACAAACCATTCGCATAGCAGCCGTAACACCAAACCATTACACCATGAGCAGGACAGTGTTTTCTTGACAAAGTGACCTTTTTGTTTGTATTGCGTCATGCCACAAGACTGAATCATCGACTGCCGGCACAATAGCTCCAGCCGATCTATTGCCGCCAGAATATCGCCGGTAAAATAGACACTACCTATCTTTTACGTATACTTGGTTTCTACCAATGCTAAGTCTGCTGATGCCGGCATCTTGGCAACAAAATAGACACTGCCTAAGTAAAAATGGATTGGAGGTTATAGAAACAGAAAGCAATGCAGCAACCATCACCACACAATGCAGCAACCATCACTTTGCTGCAATGCAGCAAACCATCACTTTGCTGAGATTGTATCAGTCCACAAATATCAAACAAGACTTGCTTCTCTGCAAAAATATTATTTACCCAGAATGAAAACATCTCTGGGTCAGCTTTCTCTAAAGTATATTGGTTCAAAAATTTGGTCTAACATTCCAGAAAAATTGAAATTGTCTTCGCCTTATTCATTTGGCAAAAAATATAAAAAAGTCCTGCTATCTTGCCAGACTTCCTGTTGATCTTCGTTTTATAGGCTATGCTTGCCACATTCTGTTTGATCTTCGTTTTATATTCTTGTCACATTCTGTAATATTGCGCTAATGCCACTATTTTCCCTCCTATCTACCTCCATAGAGTATAGTTGCTTATCCCACCCCTTGTACATAGACCTAGGTCAACTCAGCCGGCAGTTGCTCCAGCCGGCAGTCGGCTCCAATACGGACGTCGGCGA
>JGI24158J21664_10007326_pt1 | contig 14658 bp, 7 predicted proteins | sample Ectturendosymbi3_FD_21664 | JGI IMG/M metagenome (IMG submission 21664) | reverse complement strand
AAAAAATTTTTTTTCGAGTGCAATCTACTAGACTGGCCGATCCGTTTGAGCCCTTGAACAGCTCTCTAGCACAATCGGCGGAGGAGCTAGGGCGTTGGTAAAGCAACCAAAAACTGCTGTTTTTTAGGCCGAAATCCAAGTACGAATATACCGTAGGCTGGCTCTCAACATGATAAAAAGGTGAAGAACCACTGATTTAGACCTAATTCCCAAGCGCTACAATGCCATTCCATATGCTAACTAAAAGTGATGGAGAGACTGTTGCCATTTAGCTTCTTGTACTGATGATAGCTACAGAATTTCCAGCATATCTTCTCACCGATGTGTCTTGCTAACACTGAAAAACAGCCTTGATTTCACAATATCTAGAACAACCAAGTGCGTCAATTGATGCATAACCTGTGTAAGCTGTAATTGCCACATGCATTTAATTAGAATAGCACTGATAATGTGAAAATATTGCTGAAGTTTATTTCACTAAATCGCCAATGGCATTTATTCATAGACAGACAACTATGTTAACAAAGTACTCCATATTTGTTTGGCATAATGAGTAAATTTGCTTAAGGTTGCACCGTTTGTTTTGGCATGGGAAGTGTGTGCGCTACATGTTGTAAAGCACCTCAATGTGCGTCTGTTTTAAGCAAGTTATTTCCATGACAAGAGCAAAACTTGTGTGCCATATCAATTTGGTCTGAGTAAGGCAAAGCTTTGCTGATGTAAGTAAAAAACGTGCTTTACCGAATGAAGGAAAAAAACAGTTGTAAACTTTGAAATTTTGCTGCCTTGCAAAGCGTGATGGCAATCAGAACAATTTCCATGTCACTGCAAAGGTATGCCAATGTGTTTAGAAAACTTCTGTTCAACCTGAATGTTGTGGTTGCCCCATATTTTGCATGTTTAAAAACAAGTAACTGAAGTTGCAACAACTATTGCATTTTTGCATATATTGTGCTTCTTAACAAATGTGTTTTTAAATAGTAGCATAAGGTCTTTTTGTACAAGCCTGTACCTCAAACTCAACTTAATGCTTTTATTGAGGAAAATTTGCTTTATGAATCAGTGTATAAGCTGGCCAAAAGTGTGGTTATTAGAGAATCTAATCAACCAGCTGAGTGTTATGGTTTAAAATATAACTTATTTCAGTCACTCCAAAGCAGGAAGTGTTGTATGCCGGATGTCTTTCGTCAGCCTGCAGGTAGGAAATAGCTTCTCATTTTATCAGTACAGCAGTGGTGATGGCTGTCCAAACACGACATGTACAAAAAGGCTGTTCACATATGGTTACTGTGTTTGAACATTCAAAGAAGGCTGTTGTGGCAGACAATGGATTTTCAGAAAGTAGCATTGCAGCATTGCTTTTTAAATTGGAGTTTTGTTCTATAAACCATGTTCTGCATCTAGAAAGCAGATACTGCAGTACCAGCATGATGTTTTCAACCTGCATAGGTGTACATTATCTGATGTTTCTGAAGGATGGATGCTAGTAGCTTAGGTCTCAAAATGATACCAGCTCTACTTTGCAGTGCTGTTAATTAGATGATTATGCAGAGAACTGGTGAATGAATAATAGAGCTTGTTGTGCATATCTACAATGGAAGGTGCTTACATAAAATGTTGTTGTATTTATGCTTGCTGAACTAGGTTTACATGATTCAGTCTGCTGAAATACTCTGTTGAAGATAGGTGTAAAGGATGACTTAATTGTGTTTGTACGCATATCCATCTGTGAAACTTACAGATGTGCTAGTGCTGAAGATACAGATATATTGTGTTGAACATGTTCTCTATTTGAATGTAAATTTTAATTTTTAAATGTTCAAAGTACTTGTTTTAATTTTGTAGTCATACACCAGCACATCTCTTGTCAATTTTGTCATAGTTGTAGCTCTTGTTCTGTTGTTTTAATACTTAGTGAACATTAGCACAATGCAATGTTTTAAATTTGTGATGTGTACTGCACTTGGCTTTGTCAGTAGTGGTCTAAACAGATGGTTTAATTAATCCTTAGTTCATTTCACAGATGTTTTAAGTGGTGTTCATAAATCTAAAAGTTACATGGCAAATGCTATGATGCATACTGAGATTAGAAGAAGATTTAATTTGATCATTTCATTTTGGAAAGTTGCATGTTTCATCAGTCAATGCAAGAAAGAGCCACACATTTTCTAGTAAAGTTCTAGATAGCATTGCGACCTTATATTGCTAATTCATTGACTCAATTTTACTGAAAGAAGGTCTGCAAGATTTGTTGTCACAACTTCTACTATTTGGACATCCTTTGCTTGAACTTAAACCCACAACTAATGTATATAATGTTGTCTCTAAATATCTTGACCGGACTAACTACTTTACCTCGCCATAACACTTTGGACTTCTCTACTATAGTAACTCTTCTATCATTCTATAATTAATTCTCCATTCACATTTTTTCCTTGTATAGTTTCATTGTATGCTTGCAGTTTACCAACCCATCTATTATGTGCATGCAATTTTTTGTTATTTGTTGGCAATCTTTGGTTAACTGTTTGTTGTGAATTGGTTTGCTCAACATGACGTGATGAAGATTATATTCAGGATCCGGCCTGCCACTCATCGTTAAAAATAAACATAATGATTGACTTACACTAAGGTTGAGGTGGTTAGGAATTGGCAATTGTGAATGTCCACTTTTTGTGCAACCTCAGATGCACAAGCAAAGAACCTAGAAATTTATGCATATATAATCACTCAGATAGGCAGCAAAGCATGCATCATGTTGATTAAGTCTTGGGTTGCTTCAGAATTAGACAATTTTGAAAGCAGACACTTCATGTCCTAGGAAAGTTTAATATTTTTCAATTTCTCAAAATGTTAAAATGTTGTTATTCATACTGTTAACCTTCTTCAAATGCATTTTTATACAACATATTTAAATAAATACTATGCTCATGTCATAGCAACGGTTTGCTTTTCAGAAACTTCAGTCTTTTCGCTAACCTTATCAAATAACTACCACATGAGGTAGTTTGTCAATAGTTAGGCTATACCATACTTACTAGCTAGTTCATTTACAAGCTGTTAGGTGTTGTTTCAGTTACAAGCTGTAATTCTTTGCAGAAGCAATTCGGTTCTTTTCAGTTTACAATAACTTTTTACAATATAAGTGGCTTTTCTTTTGAAGTGAATTTATCTAGATCTTTAATCATGCAAATTCAGTTTCAAGAAGTAATCAAAGGTTAGAGCCACTTCTTATACAAGGCTCAACAAACACCAAAGTGCAATTTGTGCTCTGTTATGCAAAAGGAGGTGGTTCAAGCAGTGAAGGTTTGATCAACCATTTGAAATCAAAGCACAAAAACTATTCTGGCACAGTAACAGATCTGATCGCAAATTGTGAAAAAGTAAATGAGTCTTTTTGAGGTTACAAAAAAGAGGCCAGATAACCTTGAAAAACTGTACCATGTCTTACTTGCAAACAAGCCTGCATCAGTGGAACCAGAGAGGGCTTTTTAAGCTACAGGACTATTTGTCACAAAACTCAGAGACAGAATGAATGATGAGAGTATGGTTTGCTTGTCATGTGTCAGTATAATAAAGATAATTAAAAACTGTGCTTAACTTAATTAATATAATTTACTAATGAACTGCGCTTTGACCAACAGTAGTAGTTTCAAAATGATACTGAGTTTTTATCATGCAAAATCACATTTATTTCAAAACCTGAAACAACTCGAGTTTAGCCAAGTTTTTTACTCAGCAACCCGAAACCTGGGTTTAAAAATTTTTCCCCGAATTGGAAACACTACATAAAATAACTGCCAAATGCCAATGGTCTGGTTATCCATTTGAAAGTGGGCAAAACAGTGTAAGCTGTTCATAAAAATATTTAAAACTTGCAAAGAAGAACAATGAAACATAAGAGTGTTTATTCTTTAGGGTCTTTGCAGTTCTAGCATAGGTCTTCCACTGTATCTTGCAGTTCCTACCATTCAAACTAAAGCCCTGAACAATTGCTTTTCACTTTTCCTGGTTTTGTGGCAAAAAGTGATGCCCTAGTGAAGGTTGATCATTGATTAATAAGGAGATGCATGCGAATCAGAAGCTTTAGGTTTTCTATGATTACAGTGTATCCAAAACCAAATTTTAGGATTTGTGTTGTTGCAATCTTCTGCCATTTCACATCCAATTTGTTGTTAGATAAACAAAACCTTTGTGTTTTACAATTGGAGGTAATAATTTGTTGATAACAAAGATGACTAATTTGAGGAAGGAATCATATCACTGATAATCAAATCCTTTAGTACATGGAAATGGATGGATATTTATTTTATATGCTGTAGCACTATGTCAGCATACAAGAACATAGCCCTTCCAGCTGCTTCGCATGGAGAATCTTTTTGGGTTGACAGGTAGTTAGCTAAAGTGATCTGCTGATATGAGCAATGGTGTTGCCATGTACTTGCAGTATGGCTGTTGTTCAGTGTATCAAACGATAGCTTACAACATACAACAATCAGAAAATAACATGATTGATTTCAGACAATCTTGGCATCCACTGAAAAGTTGTAGTTTGGAGATAGCCAGTATGGGTAGATTTGATGTATTGTCATAAAGCTGAAGCTATTATATGCTATTTCAAAATTTTTAACCAGATGTGTCTCTATCTTGATCTGTAAAAATTTTAGTCATGTGTATGCAAAGCTAGACTGATGAGCTTTTAGTGTGAGCTGTTATCATTTAAACATTAAGAAACATAGCAGTTGGGCCAGAATTGACATTAAGTTGTCTGATGGGATTCGCCTGTGTATGATGACAAAATTCGAAGTGTGAGGGCCAACAAAAGTTGTGTAATAAAGATTATAATTATGCTTATGAAATTGGAAGGCAAGACCTGCATGAAAGAGTGCAGAGATACATGCTCCAGTTTCACCTCAAAACTAAAAGCAAATATCTCAAAAGCAGTCTAGAAAGCTTATTGGTACAGATCTAAAGTATATAGTTAAGGGAGCTGTGTTAGTCAAACTGTTTGGGCATAAAACGTTACTACATTGTAGCATTGATTATTTCAACCATTAAAGTGCATTGATGCTGTTGCGGCTGTAAAATGTGTATCTGTGTCTGCTTTGATTCACCCATCTTTATTAATCATTATGTAGAGACTCATTTGTGTGCAGAGCTTACTGCAGCGATTCTGATCTGCACAGGAATTTTAGTTTTGAACTGTTTGACTTCAACTTAGTGTTTACAGAATACTAGTCTAGAATTTTTTGTTTGAGTTGGCAGTTCCTAGTAGACCTTGTTTATGATGGATGAAATTTATATATTTCTGTACTCGAAGACTAACAATTATAATTTGAACATGCTTTTGTTTGTCCTGCAGTCGACTTGACTCTGAGTTCATCAACGAATTTCCTGATGATCCAGCATATCAGCAGCTTGTGCGTAACGCTGAAACAGCCATTGAACGTGGGGTCTATCCTGTGAGGATTGCTCAAGGATCTAGTGGAAGTTATTTTGTCAAAGATATAAACAGGGTGAGTGAGCTTTTATGAGCATAGAAACGTTTTTTCTCCGTCTTTTGTATCGGTAGATTTGGCAAGCATTACCATGTTTTGTTTTTTTGCCGATGCCATCGGTTACCATGTATATTTCGTGCTGTTGAAAGTAAACTCTAGAGCCTGCATTGCTCCGTGGTGAAGTTCGGTAAAGTTTTGTGACATGTTTTTCGTTAAGGTGTTTTAGCTTGATTACAAACTTCATAAATCTACAAATCGCATGATTGTATGAGCATCACTGATTTCGTACGAAAAACAAAACCCTGCGTGTCTTACTAAAGAGACGCATGTCGTCCTTTGTGATTCTTGTCTACCTTGCTTACATAACAAAAAATACCTAATTGCCATGTTGCTCATGCAGCCTTAATGCTTGGTTGTGAAGCTGCGCGGTAGGGATGTTAGAAAGCCTGCTTCAATTACAATTTGTCCGAGACCCTTTCATGGCAAGTTTTGTTTTTTGGAGGATTACTGTTAGCAGGTTTTTTTAGGTGTTTTAGGGGCCCGATTCGGGTCCCTAGAATTGAAAATCGGGTCCCTAGAATCAGCAAAAATTATCATCGGGTCCCTAGAATCAGGGGAAATCGGGTCCCTAGAATAAGAGCAATCGAGTCCCTACAAATCAACACTGGTTACCTACCACTTTCCTTAAAAAAACCCTGCTGTTAGTGTGCAATGATTCACACGATTTTACTCTCTGGCTTTTGCGGAACAGAAGGTGACTCAGTTGCGGTGCATTAAGTGCCGGTATATACATACATCTGATGTGCGGGAGTCGCAGATGTAATGGAGCTTCGTTATGATTTAGCGTTGTTTTAGTGACTCAATGTCAGTTCCGTTGTAGTGCAACTTGCGGTAATTTCCCGTTAAACCGACCAACATTCTTTTGGTAATGACGCGGGATTTTTAGACGGTAGGGTCCTTATCATTTACACTTGGAAGTCGGTTTTTAAGAGAAGTTCACTGCAAAATTCAAATGTCGCTTTTTTATCATACAATTGTTGATATGTGAAGTGTGGCGAAACTGAACTAGCTGAATGCTCTCCATTTTATATTCCCGTCTTGATTTGAACTGCATGCTATTTCAGATTTTCCTGATTTTAAATGTTGCATGACGCACACGTGTCAAAGCTCAACGCGTTTTTGGTTGAAGAGCAACAGTGCATTGTAGATGTCACGTTGTACTTATATTCCGACAACCTGGCCTGTAAACTACGCAAGCCGTGAAACGAAAAACGTCTGTGTGGGAAAAATGCTAAAATTTAATATAACAATTGTATAACGTCAAAATGTATTTGTTTAACTATTGCAAGCCGCGGCATTTCCATGTAGTCGGTTGTTAAACTTAAAGTGTTCTTTTAGTATTTTCTCTTTCTAAGCTTTCCCCAACTCTTCACTACTGATTTTCTGCAAAGTATCAGTTTCCAACGCCCCTGACTAATTTATTTAATTAACCAGGCAAACACGAAGGGCATTGTTTAAAGACGTCGATACATTTGCGTGATTCATTTAAATCAGGGGTGTCAAACACAAATTCACATTGGACCAAAATGGAAAATTTGGTCAAAGACGCGGGCCAGTGTTGATATTTATTGAAAAATTATTTTCAACATTAGGTCAGTGTTACCTGTGTGACGTCACAAACACTACAGGGTGTTGTCCTGATTGACACACCTAAACACCAGTAGAGCACTCTGGAATTTGATGTTTCAGTGGTACATGCGCTATATAATACCGACGGACCAGCGCTAGCAATCATTTGTTATTGCTTCGCTGGCCAAATATAATTGTAGCACACTGCGGGTCAAATTTGACCTTCCGGCCAGAGTTTGAAACTTTTGATTTAAATCGTGGCAATCATTGGATTATATTGCCTAACTTCAACAATTAACAGCTGTATTCCGTTTTTTTCGGTTTAACAACACCGAATCGGTCAGACATTTCTCGAGCCGTCTTAGTAACAAACTTTTAAGTCCGGCATTCTTCGCTGCAAATAAAATTTTTAGTGTATTGGTCCTGCCAGATGAAATTCAAGTCTTTGACCTACCGATTCACCAATGAAAGCTAGGTCAATTTACCAGTGATATGCAATGGAATGCGCTAAATGTCAATCGTCAGATTCTTGAGGTCCGTATTACGTTTTGTTTTTGCTTCTGTTGTCTTAGCCGTGCCATTTTGCCGAATGTTTGTTGCAATTCGCTAACGCGGAAAAGTTTTCGCGAATTAGTTTGGCTTTGGATTAATCTGTTACAAACGTGTACTTCAGAACATCAACTTCCTCGTCTTTTTTATATGTTATGATGGTCATAATTAACCATGTTACGTGTAAATGCCTGACATCCTAGAAGTGACCCGAGAAAGCACAAAATGCTGCTCTCACGAAAACGTCTGGTACCGTCACTGGAAAACAACACTAAAATTATTTTCCAACAGTTGTAGAAGCTGTGAAAAGCTTGTAACTGTTGTTTTGCGGTAATTTTAGTGACAGTGTTTTTGACCTGCATCAGTTAAAAACTGTATTATTCTCAGCAATGTAACGAAATGCAGAAGTTTTGTATTGTTACTGTTTAGTCAAAATCTGCTTTTAGTTATTCCTTTGTTGTTACGACTAAGTGAATCTTGCTTGTTTACATTTAACTAGCCGGGACTTCTTAAATGTCTAAACAAAAACAAACGGCTATTTTAAGTTTTATATTTAAATAATGATTGCAATATGCTACGACAAAGACTTTCACAAAGTCCAGTCGGCCAGATAGAACTGTGGTACTTGTCTTTTCTGTATCAATTTCGACAGATTTTCTGGCAAATATTGGAAGGCCTAACCTGCATCATCTTTGCAGAAGTGACATGGATCAAAAACATGTACCTTGTAAGCTAACCACATTTAGGCGTTTCATTTCGAAACTTCCATCATTTAACTTTTTAGACATTGTTTTCTAAAGAAAAACATCGCCGTCTTCAAACCTAAAAACGAAGAACCGTATGGGCAACTAAATCCAAAGTGGACCAAATGGATGCACAAAACATGCTTTCCGTGCTGCTTCGGTCGCGACTGTCTGATTCCAAATCAAGGCTACTTGTCGGAAGCTGGCGCTTCGCTTATTGACAGTCAGTTGAACCTTGATATTGTGCCCAAAACCAGGGTAAGTTCTACGTTTCTTTGTCTCATGCTAAACTTCATGCTTCAAAAGATCACGGCTTTTACCATTGCTATGTAGATTCTGCGCATAAATACTTTGTTATAGCCACTGGTGAAGAGTGACACTGGACCCTTCCACACGTTGTTTTTTAGAAAAGCAGTGTTTCATTATTATGAAAAAAGACTTTTCAGAGAAACTCAGGAGTACGACTTTTAAATCTTCCCCTTGGTAAGAAAACTGAGTTACATTTCACGCGGAAGGAAAAAAAATTGAGATCTGGCTTTAGCGGAAGGAGCTAAGTCGTATGTCTGACGTAGCGTTGCCTTTTTACCAAGCAGCTGATACTGACTGCGTTTCCTGTTTCGCAGGTCGTGCATCTTGTTAGCAAAACCTTTAACTACAACGCCATTGATCGAGCGAAGTCGAAAACGAAGAAGTACACGTCCGAGCGGTTTCCTAATGTTGGTAAAAGGTTTCACAGAATTGGTCTTCCTCCTAAGGTTTGTCCCACTCGATCGTTTGCTAAGCGTCATTTCCGGTACACTGCAGGTAGTTCCACTCGCCATCCAAGAAGGCTCCTTTGTGAAATCCATTATAGGCGTTTTCTTTTAGTTGCTGTTCGAGCAACAGTTGCTAAATCACTGTTGTTGTCTGCGATGCCTCGGATTCATGATTCCAGGAAGTAGCTGTATGGAAAGCGGGCTTTGTGTTGATATAAAACCTCCACTATTTTGTCTAAGAACATTAAGTATTCAATCCTCTAACATTGTATGATATCCGACCACACGCATTCACACAGTAAAAATTTTTCCGGTTCGATTGGTGGATTATCTTTCTTGTGTGTATGTAATCCCAACGGTGTTCTTATTGTCGGACCTACTAGCCTAGTCCCTAAAAATTTTCCATTTACAGCGGTGCTGTATAAGATGGTGCTGCTTGTTTGTTATATTGCAGGGGTGGCCAAACTGCGACTCGCGAGCCGCATGCAAAGGTTCGAAGAGCCGCATGCGACTCTTTGAGCTTTCCGAAAAATTATACATTTGTTTATTATATTTTTATTGAAAAGTGTAGAAATATTGTAATGTAAAGTGGTAGGTGGTGTGCGATACAGTAATGCTTTTGCAAGTCGTTCCAAAAAAAATTGATGTTGCAGAAGCGTAGATTGCAAAAATTTCGTGTTTTTAGATTTTAATGTTGCGGCTCTTTGTAACTTGGGTTTTACGATATGCGGCTCATACATAGAGCAGGTTTGGCCACCCCTGTTATATTGTAAGACAAACCAAACGCGTGCTTTTCAATACTGTCATAGGGATGCTTCTGACGATCCGGCTTGGTAAGTGAAAAGGGAAGCAGGTTTAAGAATTCCATCGCTAGTTTGTTTTTTTCGTTCTGGAGAGTTCTTTTAAGTTGTTCATGACTAGATTTGAGTAGGGAAAGAGGTAGCGTTTCACTGAAGTTCCAATAATCCACCTTACACACGACTTCAATGCAAAAATTAGACTAGAATAACAAATCAAAGACCAATGCAGATGACTTATTTCTTTATGGTGATTTGAAATGCCATGGTGGTTGTTCAATGTCAAGTCCAGTTTCTTTCGTTTTTTGTCTTAGTTTCAATTTTTAAGTATGTTTCTGCTTATAATGTGTTGTTTTCTAACTAAATTTTTGTTGTGGTTTATGAGCTCACAATTATCATGCAGGTTGTGTGCTAGCCATCGTTGTTTTCTCAGGTTTTGCATCCAGCCACCGTTGAGCTTTTTAAGTTTTAAATTCGTCCGTCCTAACCTTCCTTTGAAAAAAGAACTAATGTGATAAATTCTTTAACGTATTTAAAATGCCATTCAATTAGCAGCTTTTTGTCGTAAGCATATCACTGTGCAGTAAGAAATAAGAGCGATTGTGAATTTTTTTGTAGCCCACAGTTAAACCTTTCCACTTCTTCACAAAATTTTGCCGACACGAAAATATATTGAAAATAGTTTTTGGCGATAGTGCGGAGGTTTTTACTCGTAGTTATGTTGCAGTTGTGTGGTTACACGCGGCAAAGCATTGAAACGACTTGGCGCTTAGATCAAAAGTAAAATTTTAATATCAAGTTTCCCGGTACGTTATCGTATCAAATGCAGAGAAGCTCATACACGAGCAACTACAGAGTTCACGAACAATTAGCAGCTCACGTGGCAGAATTACAATGAAGTACTTCCACGCACCAGGCGGCACACGGCTGTTGTTCTGGTGGAAGCAGGCGCTTGCTTCTACACGACGGCTGGTATTGTTTTTCTTGCATTCGGTTGCAACCGGTACCTCGTTGTTCTGGCTGTAACAATTTAACAAGCTGATTGTAAAAAATGTCCAGCACAGCGTATGACAAAATTGATAGATATTTGTGTGCTAACATTGCAATCATATTCTTATAGGATTCTAAGATACAATTTCATTTTTATCTTAATTCGCAACCGTCTTTTTTCTGCCCTTTGTTTAGGTGCTTTGCGTCATGGGACTGATTAATTTTTGTAACAATGCGCAAAACTTATGAAGTTCCTTGGCTGCTGCTCACACCACGTTGTGCTTATTTGGTCGTATTCGTGACAACGTGCGTTTGCGTAACACAGTGAATGTAGGCTTGCTCTCCTCCATGTTGAAAATAGCCCCCGGCCACTTCGGTGGGGCATTGCTACTCTTACAGCGTTTGCTTTTTGCTAATGAGGTGTTCTTCGGTCTAAGGGGACCACTCTGCTTTTGGATTTGTGGGCCATTTCCAGCAGACTTTCTTGGTCCACGATTTGCCCATAGCACTGTTTTAAAACAGTCAAGGATTTGATCATATGCGCCGCCCCCTTTTTTTTCACGTACAGCAGTTGCTCGAGCAATGCCCAGTTTGGCGTATTTTTTTGACAAAATATTAAGGCTGCCAAATTTTGATTACGCAGCAGTCAAAGGTTTTGTGCCATGTCGAAGTCCAACAACTGGCACTAAGTCGCAACGTGGTCGGTTTTCCTTTTCGTGTAGATCTGTGCTAACCGCGGTGATATTTGCAACGTGACAGTGTTCTTTTGCTTTTGCTGTCGATAATTTAAGGAATCGATTTGACTTGCTAACAACAGAATTTTCAATATTTTATTTGCATGTGCTTCAGATGTTACCCATGCAAATTAACTCTTTTGCCTTGCCGAATTTATTGTTTGCGAAAGCAGAAAAAAAACACATAAGTGGCGTGATTCGACGACGGAGGAACCCCCCAAATGCAGTAAATTCTGTCCTAGATTTGTGTCGAAAACGTCATCCGCTGCCGTCATAAATCACGTTTCTCCCGTTTTGTTGCGGTGAACGAGTAATAAGGATGGAAAACACGTATAGTTTTGTTTGAAAACGTAAAGGCAATGTATCACAGAAATATAAAAGACGAAACAATGAACAGTGTGAAACTCTGTTCACCCTTCAGTCGTGGCAGTTGCATAACATTTCGTTGTACATGCTCCGCAGGTTGGATCCATGCAAACTTTTGTTGAAGGCTACAAAGACGCTGAGTTTTGGTTAAGGAAATTTGAATACGATCCGCTTCCAGAAGAGACGAAGAAAGATTATCAGTTTCAGTTTGAAAAGCTTGTTGTTCTGGATTATATTATTCGAAATACAGGTGATTTAAATACATGAAACGGTATCATGTCGCACTTGATCGAAGCACTCGTCGCTTTCATCCGTTGCAAATAAATGAAATCCCTACAAAGCTGTTGTGAGCCCCGTAACCCATCGTCATGCGATGCGTCATTCAACTTTTTCCGCAGTCATGGTTGGTCGCTGCTGTTTGACTCCTACACTAGCGCTTGGGGAAAATAATCAAAATTTCGTCAAGCATTGTTGAAATTTAGTCAAGTGTTATTTATTTGTAGATAGAGGAAACGACAATTGGTTGATAAGATACGAAAAACCCGACATCGACGATGACGATGAAGACGCAACGCAGACAGATTGGTCAGTGATTAAACGAGCCTCCGTGAAAATTGCTGCAATCGACAATGGCTTAGCCTTCCCGTACAAACATCCGGACTCGTGGAGAGCTTGTGAGTCAGTTTGCATTTCGTTTATCCCACTATGCAGGGAGGACAAAGTTTACAACTACGTGTGAACAGTTGGTTTTCCGAATTGAAGTTGCTCATAACTGTGGCGAAGAAGCGTGCGTTGCTCGACGGCTTAAATTCCATCATTTGCATACGTCGGTAATGCGCAACATTTTTTGTGCACAGATCCGTACCACTGGACGTGGTTGCCAGAAGCTCAGCGTCCTTTCTCGCAGGAAATAAAGGACTTGGTTCTGGAAAAACTGTCAGACATGGCCTTCGTGGAATGTCTTGCCGGTGAACTCAACGAGCTGTTTTCGGTAAGATACGTTTGTCGTCTTTGCGTTTCCCGCATTTATTTTTATAATTTTCACCTTTATATCTGCATCGCCTTTACTCTGCTCTATCATGGAATGTTGCGGCAGAAAGTGAAAGCTGCACCTGAATTCCACCAAACATGTGTACAGTATACACAGAAGTTATAGAACATATTTTTGATTCAGCAGCAGATACATTAATGTAAGTCATACTTTTGAAAACCTAAAGTAGTGAAAGCTGCGTTACAGTGATTAATTTTAGCAACAGACTTCGTACTAAAAAAACTGCCAAGCTTGTATGTATGTAAAAGCTTCTTAACAAGCCACCAGTATCAATGAATTTGTAAACTGATGTTTTGAGTATTTTCATTTCGATAAACATTTCGTTTTGTATGCCAGTATTAGTGTTATGAACTGATTTGCATCAAGGGATATTGCATAAGCGCAAACAAAGATTGAATGAAAGTTAAGCACAAAACGGTATATCAAAATAAATTCTTAAGAATTAGAACTAACAAGGGTTAGGGCCACCCCCCACACAGTCGATCAAAAAAATCTGATTTAATTTTTTAAAAATCCGTTTCATTTTTTTTAAATGTTATGGTTTTATCAACCCTGCTCAACGTACTACGAATGCAAAGAAGAGTCAGCTCTGTTCTGAAGCCGTGCCTTTAGGCTACTTTCTTTGCTTGAATAGCATCTTTCATCTCTTTGTTCCACCAAGGGGTTACTTTTTTTGTTGTAATTCGCCACACCGAATCGCTTCCGTCGGGGTACCTGACCAACAACAGATGAAACTACAGCCGCCAGTCCACCTCAACCTCCGCTGTGCATTCCGGATTTCTCGGAAAAAGGACGATACGCTGTCTGCAAAACGGTCTTTCTTAAATCTTTGTCTGCCAGGGTCTTGCACTTTAGTTGGTAGGATCTTCTGGTCCAGCATGTTTGTGTAGGCCCTGGCAGTTTTTACAGATGTAAGTTGCAGTCCAGCCGGTGGTGATCAGCGGACAGTTCTGCACGCCTTCGACACGAACGTCCAACACTGAAGGGAGCAACTCAGCTGAAATTATGCAGAAATAAATGAGTGACCGTTGACCCAACGAATATCTGCACCAGGTGCGCTTGTACAAACCTCTGTCCTAGAAAAAACAATTCATGATGCGTAGTGCGTTGTTTCCACTCAGTTGCAGCAGGTGTCTTCCGTTATCATTACCGTCAACATCGCCATGTCGGCTGATCACACCCTTCCCGCACGCGGGTATCGTTCCAAACTTGTGAATTGAAGTCTCCCAAAAGGATCCTGGATTCGTTGGTTTGAACCCTTCGCAGGGCATCGTCATTTTCTTCCACGAATCCCAGGTACAGTGCACTTGAAGTTGGGTCTTGTACTTGTATCAAACACAGGGAACGGTCCAACAACTTAAAACTTCAACATGCACAGTCACACCCTTCCTCCTGGTGGATTCCATTCACCAACGCAGTTTGCCGGCTTACAAGTATACCCACTCCAGCCTAGAAGGTAAACTTTGCTGGCTCAACGCAGTAGAAAAGTTTCCACTCATTGTCCATCTCAACAATGTTAGAACCACGACGCTTAGTCGAAGAGTTA
>JGI24158J21664_10007322_pt1 | contig 14660 bp, 11 predicted proteins | sample Ectturendosymbi3_FD_21664 | JGI IMG/M metagenome (IMG submission 21664) | reverse complement strand
TGAAGCGGGAGTCGTGCGCCAAAGCGAACGACCCGCCCCGGCCAGCAACGTTCGACGCGCCCGACCCGAGCGCGGGGATCCATGGCTTCGCGAAGGCTACTGTCGAGATGGTTCCCTCCGTCGTGTTCAGCGAGCTCTTCATTCGCTCTCTACTTTGCATGTGGGGGCCATACGCTAAAAAAGAACCGGTCGCGTTGTTGCTGGCCGGTTCTCGCAGCGTCGCCTTCTCGGCGTCTTTTTCAGGCTTTTCGTTTTCGTCCGGTCGATTGGGCGACTTCAAGGTGCGCAACTCGCGAAAGCCGCTTCGCGGCCCTCGACTCCGGGAACGCTTTTTTTCCGGATGGACCCCCTTCTTCGGCGATCGGTTGGACAGCAGGATGCTGGCCACGAAATTCTCCCCGGCGATGGCGCTCCGGCGCCGCAGCTTCGGTTCCACCTTGAACCGGTTCGGCGACGCTTTCTTGTTTCGCCGATGCGTGTCCGAAGCGCCTGTCAGCGCCGACTTGGGCGACAAAACGCGTCGAGGCTTTGGTGGACTTACAGTGACGCTGGCGACAACGACCCGGGTTTTGTCAGTCGTCGTGGACGCGCTTACCGGGCCAGAGTCCGATGTCGCGTTTGGAATTTCATCGCGGGCGGCGTTCGCGTTGTTGCTGTTCGAGTTCGACGTCACAATTGGAGCGGCGCCTTTGTCTGTCTTCGGCAGAAGGAACTGGTCCATAGTGGTCTGCGTCGGACTTTTGGTCGCGACGTGTTCGGCTTGGGCTGGCGCGGTCGTGCTGGCAACCGGAATGATTTTTCGCGGTCGGCCAGGGCGCTTACGTTTCACCGCCACACCATTTTCGCCATTCTGCAGATTTTCGCTGTTCTGGAAGGTGACGGTCGGCTTCTTCATTTTTCGCTTAACGGGACCCCACTGGTAGCCTTTCGATTTGCGACGGCGACGCTTGATTTTTCTCGGCGCCAATGCAACCGGGGGAGGATGAGGAGCCCCTTGCGCAGCGCATTCGGAGACAGAGGCGGCCGGACGTGACGCGTCTTCTGCCGCGACCAGATCCGCTTCGTCGGCGCCGTTCATCGGAGCCTCGGGTCGATCGCCATTGACAACAGGCTTTTCGTTGTTGGCGTCGACCTTGTCAGACACAGCTGCAAAGCAGAATACACGAGTTGGAAGCAGGCGGGAAAACTCGGCTGTTTCCACCATACCACAAACCTCGCGAGCTGTTCAGCAAAAACAAAAAAATTATTCTCCATTTCCAGACATTTTTGTGGTCTCGTCAACGGCGCATGAAGTTGTCGCTTGCGCTGCAGTCAATACCGTTAATTTGCGGTTAACCGCGTACTTTTAATAAACCTTTCAACAAGCACATGGCACGCACCTAACAGGAACAACTTTTCCGCAGCCTGGTTCAGATTAAGAAGGCAGAATTCAGAAAGATATAAAAAATTTGTTTGTAGCGAAAATGCCACGAACGTGTTTTTTTACCCAACTCTCAATATCCTAGATAAGGAGTGCAACTGCAGGTGGAATGATCGCACTGTACCTTGACTGACGTCATCTTCGGAGTCGGACGACAAGTGGGGGCCTCCTATTCTCCAGCCGTTGCCTTTGGTCGCAACGTCGGCATCACTGATGTCCATCTTGTCCGAAACGTTCTGTAACAAACAATGGCAAAGCTGCACAAACAGAAAAACGGTGTTTTGTACCTTTTGCTTTCGTGGCTACTTTCGCTTTGCCCGGCGCGATCGGTCAAGTCCGATGCCGACGCGAGGGCCGCGCAACGATCTGGCCAGCAACTTGAAGTCTTTTACAGTCTGACATGCAAGAGACGGATATATGCCGCTTTCAAGCGCTCAACTTCGAAGGGGCGAACTTTTTGTAAAAGAGAACCTTTCGTTTTCACCTTAATTTAACGCTGTCATTGGCGATAAAGTCAACTGCAAGATTTGGTTGGTCGTGCGGTAAGACAACTTTGCACACACTAAACCTTTTAACAGTCGTTGTCGAAAGCAGTCGAAACAAACCACACGCAGCAACAATAACACAATGGGAAACAGTTTTTCACTGTCAACATTTTACTTAAAGCACGAACTCACATCGCATGCCTTCTTCTTTTTCTTTTTGACGCTGCCCCACGGATAACCTTTCACCTTGCGCCGTCTCTTCTTTCTCGGTGACGACGATGTCGCCAAGGACGAGATCTGCAGGTTTTTCTGAACAGGGGCGACTTGCGCGGGAACCTTGGCGTCAGAGACCAGTGGGTTCTTTCGCGGCCTTCCTCGCTTGCGACGCGCCGTTGTGGGAGGCAAGATAAGTCCCTTCGATATGTCGATCTGTATTTTGGGTTCGGGCAGTACCGACACCTCGCCTTTCTCAATATTGAGCTTGTGACCTTGCGTGTTCTCGGGCCTCGGATTCGACGTTTCCAACACGGGCGCAGCATTTTCTTGGGTTTCAACGACAACACTTTCGGTGTCGGTCTGCTTTTCAGGAACTGATCGCACCGCCGAGTCGCACTCAGCAACAAACATTTTCTCGCTGTCCACGTCCGTCTTGTTTGCGAAGGGGTCCGGCGCCCCTTTGACCTTTACAGGGCTCGCGTTTAGAGATGGACTTGGAGAGGGTGGAAAGCGCTTTTCGGGCGTTGCTGTCGGAGAAGCAAGTCCAGGCTGCAAGTCAGGAACGGATGGTTAAGTCTAAAAATCATTTTACAAAACTTCTTTCCAACAAGCAAAAGCAACGTTTATTTCAAATATATTGAAGTTTTGTTACAGGAGGCACAAAAACAAAACGAACCCTTCGCGCAGAAGATACGGTTGTCTACTGAGCCAGTCGGGAAAAATGGTCGTGTATGTAAAGAATCAGTTGACTCACAGCAGTCGCCGCAAGAGCCTGCAAGCTCGCTCTAGCAAACCCTAGCTGGAAAACGTTTGCTCAAATGCCGATCGCAGTGGATGCGCAAAACCAGCTCGTTCCAGCGCAAACTCGGCACTTTCCGAGCGTCAACATAAAGCATAATACGGAAAAGAGCGTACGTGACAGAGAGCGGCAACATCAAACACCGCTGCGACGTCACACAGCGGAGTGTGCACAGCGATCGCCGAACGCAAAACAAGAGCAGGATATTGAGTGGAACCACCTGCAGCAACTGGCCCTGCGACTTCCGTTCAGCGAACGATAACAATAACTGGCAGCGCTCAACGCTCTCACGTATTGCAGCGCGGCACAACACACTGGGAGTCATCCCGGAATTACCTCATCTGAGAGGGATGCGACAAGGGGAGTCCAACGGAGACAGTCGGGGTCAACGGTGGGTCTCGGCGGTCGGGATGGGTCGCTGGCTGCTGCTTCCTTCTTTTTGAGGCGGTCCATAATCATCTGGCGCTTTCTTTTCAAGTTGAACCTGATAAAAGCCAATCGCTTTATGACAGGACAGAGGCGTCTGTTTCAACGAAACAGGTGGATTTATTGCGCCACATAGAAACAAGCCGAACACGTAGCGCCAGGACGCGAAGCAGGAAATGACGAAATGACAGCGCTCTTTCGGCGATTCTAAATGCGCATTACGCGACGCGCGCATTGCAGGCACAAAAGCGTCATAGCGCTTTTCTGCAATGCACCGCACAAAACAATGAACACTTGCGCCAAGACAGGACATCAAAAGCAAGCAAAGTACGTCACAACGCTTACTCGACTTCGTCTGAGTCATCGTCGTCTTTTTTCACCAAGATCATACCCAGCGTTTGCAAAGTGCTCGCGATGTCGTGAGGGCACATGCCTGCGAAATAAACAGCGCGACTGTTACGTAAATTCGACAACCGAGCGAGACACGTCGCCCCGTGAGGACTCGTGCGCTGATAGAGCCCGAAGCCTCGTCAACCACAGACATCACAGGGTGAAATCATTCGCTTTGCTCGTTGCTGTCGCGCAGTCGTTGACGCAATAAGGGCATTTGCGTGAAAAACATAATAAGGCATCAGAAACGGTGCAGCAGCGTGTCCACAGTTTTCAATCAAGAAGCATACAATTACAGCCTATCCTGTAAAACCGCATTTGATTCAACCCTCGCCGTTTATGAGATTTGTCTTCATGATAGAATTGTTTTTTAAGCAAGAATTAACCCAACAAACATTCATATATATTCAGTTAGAACGCCACAAAACGTAAGGCACAAAGTCATAGTCCCTTAATTCACCGAGGCCAAAGGTCTCTCCGCTTAACATTATCATGCAACAATCCGGCGCTAAATGGATTATCTTCGTAAGATTTTTCTGTTTCTTTGTTTGTTCCTTCTGCCTGAGGGCACCAAAATGTTTAATTGCAGGCGAAAAAGAAACTTTCACACCCTCTCTCTTAAGCTTAACAAGTGTTGGGAAAAGATCAAATCAGTTCAACCAGCTTCAAAATAGTCAATACTTGCGAATGGCTAATTTAGAAAAAAAACGGGTGCTAATAAGAAATTTGACATTACCCAACAAAAAAGGTTAACTAACATACGCAGGCCGCAGAATCACCTTTCCTTCCCAGGGTGGTTAGCTGCTTAGTCAAAGCATTTACCGAAACAATGAATGTCACGAAAAAAAGCACCGAAACAGAAGCATATGGCAATTCAAGTGAAACACAGAACAGCAGGAAAGGGCGGCGGGGTAACATATGGCGCGCGGGACTTGTGCGTTTGCAGCGATTCATTGACGCGAAAGCTACAGTGCAGTGCATCGCGAAAAACAGACACCGACGAATGTGAAGGAAACGTTTTCTGCTGTGATGAAACAAAGGGTTGCTGAGGCGGTTGAGAAATGCAAGCGCAATCACGCATGACGACCTGGGCACGCCGGGCCGCGCAAGGTGCTGAATTGAACACCGAACGAAAACCACAGCAAGTGCCTTCGGCTGCATGTTGTCGATCCTAGCGGCGTGTCTAGATCGCAGCACTTCAGGCGTCGCATTAACACAGTTGTTCTCAACCTTTTCTTGCCTATGGACCATCTTTTTTAAAGAAACATCCGTGTGCTGACACCTCATGGACAACTAGTCGAAACTGTATTGCACAGAAGTCAGTGAAGTCAAGGGCATGTTCAAACTTATTCCCTAGCAAAAGTCCCGTGGACCACTAGAAATTCCAGGTGGGGTACCGGTGGCCCACGTTGACAATCACTGCTTTCACCGTACAGACAGAACAATCCGCCTTTTTAACCGGTCAACCGGTCAAAGACGCCCATGGCTCGTGACCAGGTGTTCCTACCTGTTGCCTTGCTGATGTCGCCGAGCGAAAGACGCTTCTCGCGAGTTTGCCTGGACAGGTAGTCGAGCAAGGTCGATTTCCAGTACGCGTTGTACGATACCTGCCCGAGATCCGACAGAGGCTTCTCGGGGGAACCTGGCTGGCATTCTTTCCGGGATAGCAGATAACCTGACGCCGATAAAAATAAAACATCAGCTGGAATCGAGGCACGGCGCTTCGCTGGTTTTGTTTTAGAACCAGTGCGTAACAAGCGCAACTTCGAACGGCGAGCATGGAATTCAAACAAAAAGGTCATTATTTTGCGGCGGCTGCTATTTCTCAGCAAAAAAACATATTTTTTGCGAAAGCTTTGATGCTTCGCACAAATGCACGGCCGGCACGTAGACCCGGTTAACGTCCCGACGAAAAGTTTCCGAGGGCGCAGCTCGTCTTGGGCAATACACGCCGGTGAGCAGTGGAGGATGAGGGGGGGGCACAGAAAGGGTGTCGACAACGCAGCGTGAGATAAGATACGTTCAGGTTTCACGCGAGAACAGTGTAAGCAGCGTATGTGACCCGCGTGCAACTCAGGCCATGCAAGGTCGCGTGATTGCAAAGCACCAAAAGCAGGTCAAACGTGATGAAAATCTTGAAAAAATTTAGGCGCGAATGAAATGTGCTTTGCAAATCAACCCTGCGCTTTTCTGAGATGCGGCAGGAACTCCAAGCGAGAGTATGACCACTTTGAAAAAGGAAGGGTTGTTCTACGTTGGACAACTAACGTGTAAGCGGCAAGTGTGTGGAAAAAGATGGGGTATTTGCGACATACGCAGCGCGACCTCGCGTTCATGTTCTGTTCGCACTTCGTTATGAACAACAAGGTCTCCAACAAACTGAAAATCCCAAACAAGACAATCAAAGAATTGATGAGATCCTTTCGATGTGTACTTCACTTAAATTTAGAAAAGCGCACTACCTTATTGCGTGCGGTGAGCAACAGTTCATCAGTAAGTACAGTAATGTCCGCTGTTCTACATCAAAAAAGCTTTAGGTTTCATTTCTGTGGAAATGATCGTTCTTATAAGATAATAACAACGGCAACTTGTCGTGCAGTTGCACTGCACTTGTGTGGCTCTCTTCAATGCCCAACAATTTCTGGTTTTGTTTGCGTGGCGGGTTGGGCATGAGCCTTCCCACCACAATCGTCAATCGTGCCTGACGCAGTCATCGAAGTGCGATTTGACGCATTTGCACCGCACAACGAATCGATGTCTGCTGCGTTGAAACGACCAACACCTTTGTGTTCGACACCGCAACCCCGTTTAAATTTGCAGCCTGGGGCGGAACCAGGCAGTAAGGTTGGGGGGGGGGCGATTTCAGTAACATTTGTTAGTCAGGTCTAATAACGGCTTCGCTGTTTTACGATAGATGAAGTATACTTCACAACATGCTGTGACAAAACGATGGACGGCAAAATGGCCTTACATCGCGAATGTTGTTTTGCCAATCGTACAAAATTGCGGTGAAAAAGGTTACTTTCGTAGATTTTAGTGGAGAGGTCGCCGCAATCGCCACCCCTTGGATCCGTCCCTGTTTGTAGCCAGTACTTTCGTTGCAGCTAATTAACGTTTTTTGTTTTTCTTAAGCACTTTTCGAAATGATGAAATCCTATTGGGAAAACACGAACTGGGCTTCGACAACAGTTTTGCGCGCAGCAAGCTGGAATATAAACGCGTGGCACAGGATGTTCTTCTCACTTAAACCGACAAGACTTACTGAAGTCGATGAGGAACCTGCCGTAGCCTTGTCTTTGATACTGCGGCATGGTCATGATGCAGGAAACGTTGTACTTTTGCTGACAGTGCTTTTCCTGCGAAGCCACAAAACGCTTCAGCGTTTCAGCATCCAGCACACAAGACGAGAAGCAAGGTTCAAAGCACCGAGAGGCAAACACCCGGATTGCGACAGCCGGGTTACGGTAAAAAACTGACTACTTGCTATTAAACTCATTTTCGGAGTGAAAACACGTTTGAAACAGGAAACTTGGGCGAGTCCNGCAACTTGGCACAACTCCACAAAGCCGCAGCGAAATGCTCACACCGCCGCAACTCGGCCTACCTTTGAAAAGTAGCCGACAAAATGACATCCTTTCGAATCGTTCTTGGTCAGGCAGTAGAAGGAAAAAGGTTCCACGTCGTAGTACAGGGTCTTGTGATCAAGGAATAGTTTTGCCAGGAGGCAAAGGTTTTGACAGTATATCTGCCGCGTAAAAAATAAAGCTTCGTTGAAGACGCTAACTGTTTGCAATTCAATTTTTTTTTATATGGCACCGCATAATTTTTTTTTGCTGTCGAACAGTTCAAGCAACCACGCAGGTAATTTGACAGAGGGGGACGCCATTATGTTATAAACGTATTTTGGAACAGGAAGCAATCACAGTTTCGTTGGGTGGAGGCGTGTTTCATCGCTGCCAGAACAAAGCGCCGTGAGCGGCGTTTCGGCGAACCTTTCGCTTCGACCGATTAATAAACAAAAATATACAGTTCCGAGTGCACGTGAACGGCTCGGTGGCATTCATCGCCGTTCACCTGGTACCCGCTCGGTATTGCGACTCGCTCACGCGTGACGCAAAAACGTCAAGATCAAGGCGAAGGGATTACGCAATCAAATCAAGCGTTTTAGGGTGGAAAGGTTAAAACCGAGAATTTCGCGTTCCGGTCCAGAGAAAGAACGCGCTCGTTCCCACGTACCTGGCCACGGTTGCGAAGGTCAAATAGTCAATCGGATAAAAATTATCGGCGTATACGGCAGACGTAAATAGCGGCCTGAAGGAAATCGTGCGAGGCTTGCGATTCGAAGTACAGCAACTGCGGCGGGGCGGGCCGGGGTCGATACAGTGATACGTGCGCTTCGGCATGGCGACGAACCTTGCTGACGTTGCCGTCGACCTCGAACACGGACAAGTCGGCCGACCGGTAGATCTCGTTCGCCGGAGGGTGAAACCAGGGGCACTTCTGCGAGTGACGCTGCAGGATAGCCGGCGACTTCATGTACTTGAGGCAGAACTCGCAGATGTAAAGCTTCTGCAGCCTGAAAGAATCAAAGGACAGGGCTTCGATTTGAGGGCACTGAATTGAACATTGCGACTAACGACAGCTTGGGCTTCTTGGCCCCAAAAGCGAAATGGCGCGCCCGAAATAGATACACAAAACACCACCAATCACTTCTCATGAGCTATATATTGTATATTACACCGATGCAGAAACTTTCTTCCTTCCAGTTAGGATTCAATTACGCTCACCGCTTGCAAGCCTCAAAGCGCAGACAAGTCAGGTCGTGTTTACGTACTTGACACACTCAACGAAAAGCGAGTTCCAACGGTTTTATATTACGAGACGAAAGCACCTCGTTCGCTGTTTTTCGAAAAACCTTGTTTGTATTTGCGATCTTCTTAATATTGCTGGCGAGTTTAATTTCGTAACAAAGCACAAAAACACTGTATTGATGCAAACAATTCCCAACACAAGTCCTTTCTTGCGATTTATAGCGGTATCGTTGGCGCACTGTCACAAACTAAAGAACCATCGATTCAGTAACAAGCGGGAGCGAGCCCAGGGTACTTCACAGAAAGCAGATTTGAAATGCGACACTGACGCAACAAGATCATATTTGGAGGCCTTTGTCTGATGCTTAATGCGGTTTGAGATTTGAAAGATTTCATACAGCCGGCAACTTAAAAAAAATCAAGCGAAAACAAAAAATAAACGCCACGCCAGTACTTTACATCAGGACATGGTCATCTTTAACCGCAATCAACAATATGAACTAATTGAAACCAATTCTCACCTTGCGTACTCTTGCGGGTACGGCGAGGAGTACCACGTTTCGATCGAGTATTTTCCGAACTCAATGCTTGCTGGGCACCTGACTGAAAGTGGGTCAGGGATTTCCCCGTCAACGACACCAGTTCTCTGAAACGAACGGCTGTCGGTGAAAGCAGCGCGCAAACGAAGCGAGATGTTTTTTTTTCAAAATTTGCTCTCGCGCTGTAAACAACTAAAGCGTTTCCTGCTGCGCCGGCAACGACAATCCGTCCAACAGCCTGCGATCATCACGATACTAGCTGATGTTACAAGAACAAAAACAACAAACAAAATATCAAGCCGGTTTATCAAAAGTGTGAGCGATAATCTACTAGAAAGCGTTCACGTGAGGCGAACCGCCACAAAGCACATGGATCGCTCTCACCTGCAGCGACTCTTCCCTGGCCCGAAAGAACATGCTTTCGTCCAGTTCGGTAATGTTCGCCTTGCACGACTTGCTGTTCGAATCTGCGGGACGACAAAAAAGCGACAGAGCATGATTAACAGCTGNCAGGAGNGGCGCGCGCGCTGACTGACGAGCAGATGGCACCAGGAAGCGTTAAACGCGCGACGTCGAAATTCTGTGCGGACTGAACTCGTTTGACGACAGACCGCGCGACGCAAAATCTTAACGGTGCAGTCGCGGACCGACTTTAAACGCATGGCGAATGCGCGTGAACGCTGCTGTTAGTCGCATGATGCGAGTCACGGCTGAAAGATGTTCTCAGGCAAGCGGAAGCAAATCTCGGAGAGCTCAACAAACACAAGCTATCGAATCTTTTTTTGGCAAAAGCCGCAACTGCAGCAATATCGCGTTCGGCTCTGCGGTGACAAACGGAGGGAAAAACAAAGAAAAATGCGACATGTGCCTCGAAGAAGAACGACAGGTTGTTCTAGCCTTGAAGCGAAATCATGTTGACATGTCGGCACACAGTCGAATTTAAGTTAACCAGAGTTTAGGAATCCGATAAAAACAAATGCAGTCACAGGGAACTTCGCACCGAGGTTCCGTGACCTCGGTGCTAGAGGTCAACCGGACAGTTTGCTGCAGTGACAACCGCATGGAAATAAATAGCGCAGCAAGACAGCAGTCTGTTTTCAACACTGACGCATTACAACCTTTTTTTGTCGCGTTAGATTAAGACCAGCTTGCGGTGATGCTCAGTGGACTGATGCTTGACGAGGACGGTTACGCCCGAAACCCAGGTCGTTCAAATAAACACCATGGTTTTAACAAACCTGCTCGAAGCAAAGAGAGTTCAGAACTTCAGCTGTGTTTGAAGGATACGTAAAATCCTCGCACTTATTATTAGCCGCAAATCAAATTTTTAAGCCTAAAACCTGCACGGCTTGCAGATACTCGGAATCAACGTGCATTTCACGTCGCCATCAGAAGCAGATACCCAAGGGAAATCCCACCAACTTGAATGTTTTAACAAACAGTAAGGACGCGTGTTCCACTCTACATAGAAGCGTTCTATCGCGATAGCAAGTAAACACACGGCTACAAGCGTCAGACGACATAAGTCAATAGCCGCAATATTGAAAAAACATGTGCCTGCCTGGTACCAAAACAAAGCCTGACCAAGTATAGCTACTGCTTAGATGTAAAAAAAAAACGAACAAGAACATAACATAAAATCTTGAACGTGTTTACTGCGTAATGGGCACACCTTTTGAGGGTGGAACTTCAGCGTCGCTGACGCACGACGATTCCGCAGCGGGCGTTTCGTTCGCGTGTTGCATGATCATCAGCTGCGTCGTCCGCGCTTGCGAAGTGAGCGTTTTTCGTCCTCCCGCCGATGGAGTGAAAAACCTGCAGTTTGTCGAATAATTGTTTATTCGTCGCCATGGTGATCGCGCTACAGTGGTGCGGCGTCCTGAATCACACCGTTGCGAAATGGCATCATCACCTCTCACTGACGTCAGTTGAAAGCTCAGGGCAGGTGAAATTTTAAGGGAGACGGGGCAACGCTGTTTGGGTTCTACTTACGGCCTGGTTTCAAAATGGAACTAGCCCAGGCATAGAGCATTGACTTTTTCAAATTTTTCAAGTAACGAAGTGATATCGATAACGCGATAATACAATACAAAAAAAGCCGTACTAAAAAGCTTTCCGTATGCTGATTATATGTAAATGGGCTTGACAAGCGAATGGCGTGGTTATTTCCATAAACTGTGACGACAAGAGGTGCCTGGTAGTGAATATCATAAGGTAGGTATTTTGTATGCACCGCGTGCACCGGCAAGGACGCAATAAATAAAACACAGGGAAACCAACGGAAACCGGACAAATATACTTGGAAAAACACCACGACGACGGCAATACGCTCTAAATTTAGACTGTATTGCAGTTCTGTGCGCGGGGCATTTAGCGCGCGATTAAGACGTGCGGTGGCCAGAGGAAGGTTACGATGGGTGAGGTTGTTCATTCGGGCGCGAAATCAGCGCACGCACTGTGGTTGCAAGGGAGCAGTTAATGATTTATATGTTGCTGGGCCGCGAGATGCAACAGCGAGTCGATTTTCGTTGAACAAATACTGAATTCCCGCAGTCGAACGGGGCGATTGCGCGTGCATGAAATAGGCGGCGTGCAGCAATGCATTGTGGGTCGCGGTGCTTGCCGGGACATTTGAACAAGGCAGGTTATTGACAGCTTGGTGAGTACGTGAACGGCGGTTCGAAGCGGAACGCTTGGGTGACAAAGACAACGCGCTCTACATATATATGACGAATTTTGAATAATACAAGGTACCTCGGACTAGGCTTGAAGCAACACATATAGTGAAACATTACGTTCATCGGCCTGTCTGTCAAGAATCCACAAATACCTTCCCCAATCAAAAGTTTGTCAAGTCCAATTCTGGTGATGTCAGAACGAAAACTAGAGTTGAAAATGCTGCGAGCCACCACGAGCTAACGTGAGAGTTTAACAATTTCAGGTGTGCCAGGCGGTGTTCCCTCTTAAGAAAATTTTATACTGAGCAAATGTTTGTTGTGGTAAGCATGAATGTTGTATGGTCGAGTTAGCAGAGTTATAAATGAACTACAAACTGTGATTTATTAGAATAAGTATAAATTTCTGTCAAATACGAACAAAGTACACATTTAAAATCAAATAGTTTGCCCTTGTTTTTGTGCTTTTCCAATGTTTTGGAATGTTGCTAGTGCGCGAGAATGAGATATCACTGCGCAATTAGTCTAAAGCAGTTCTTAAACTGGGTTCAATCGAACCCAGGGTCGACGGAGCGGTTTCAGGGGTTCTACGAAGGTCATCTGAAACATGAGTAAAAGTGTGGGACTACTGTATAAGTAATATAATATTTTGAATGATTTAATTACAGTAATACATTTTTACTTTCTGTTATATTGGGCAAAATTGGGGTTCGACAAAAGCTTGAAAAATTACGAAAGGGTTAGGCGTGCTTGTAAAGTTTAAGAAGCACTGGCCTAGAGGCACTGCGCAATTGTGCAGCTTAGAGGAAGCATTGATGTCAGGTACGGTCATGACAAGCGGGGACATTTTTCACGCAAATCAATTCACGAGCGAGAGTGAGAGAGAGGGGCAAAGACTTAGTGAAAGCTATAGCTCGAGAATATTCTCTCGTCGCGATAACGCAGGTTTTTGACTTTTCGATTTATTGACAACAGCCGTTAAGTGCGGCAATTCAAATGTGGCCCAGACGGAGCTGAGAACATCGTAAATTCATCGCAAATCAACACAGAATCTCGTGTTGTTCTACGCGCTACGCGTTGCGGAGCATGCTGCTCGCTTATGTTTGGGTCATAATTAGACTACAAGCTGCGCTGAGTGATGCCAAGCATCGCTTTAATAAGAAATGAGCGTAGCACTTGTTTACTAAGCTTCGAAGCTGCATTGATGAGATTGACAGGAATAGGCAGATCTTAGGTAGTTCCAGTTAATTGGTAATTTCACCTTGTTAGGAAAGAGGAAAATGATACCCACTTGCGTTTTCTGTCACATTTCAAAAAACAGTTTTTTCACAAAGGCCGGTTCAAGTTTGGTCAGATATGGCCACAAAGTTAACGTAACTGAAAACGAAAAACACGGAAACATATGGGACAACTTGCACAGTAGTAGCTAATCAGAGTTCTGGCGAAGAAACCTTTAGCAGGACAGCTCAATATATTTCAAGCAAAAGTTGCGCGCAGCTTTCACACTTATTCAATTTTCAATTCAGTTTCAATTTATTCAGTTTCATCGGAAACGGCTTTTCATCTCTTCATGTGAACACTGACAAACACTCCCTTTCGTGGAGAAGCTTAGCTTTTAACCGTTGTATCTTTAAACTATGCTGACATTATACAGCAACGCAAAGGCTTTTATCGCGTTTACATTCTTCCAGGTGTTTTTGCAAATGCAGCCCGGTGTCACGACCACACACCGACAGAAAAAGAGTTCCGACTGGTTCACGCCCACTTCCAAGCACAACAGCAACTGTGTACCAACAAGGTGCTAACTTGCATTTGATTGTTTGGCAGATTTACGGCAAAACCACAGCGTGGAAATCACCTGGTGAGACACTTGCGACAGTTGAGTGGCAAACAATCCAACAATGATGGGACGTAACTCGTTGATTTACAGTTGCTGCGTTTCAAGACACGACTGAATGACTAACGTTCTACGCAATATACTCAGGAAACCTTTAGAAACACACCTGTGCGCGCTAGTCAGCGCCAGAGGGGAATGTGCGACAAATAATGTGATTAGGAAACAGTTCACCGTGGCAGGCATCAGCGAATGAAGGGGATCATTCAAAATTAAGATGATCGACTGCCAACGCTGAAGACGGTCAACTGGCACTGGAGAGTGGCCAGAAGCTGAGGCATCCATTGTTCTCGGCCCCCGCGTCTTTCACCGAATACAATACTTTCCCGGCAAAAAGGCCGGAAGAAATTGACTAAAAATGATAGCTGTAGTCTAGCACTAATCTAACGCCTGATCGCGGATGCACTGTCGCCTGTGCTTTCAAAACGCAATACAAGGTCGAATTACGGTGCACGAACTTGGTCATGCCGTCGATGAGGCCTTTGGGCTTCTTATTGTAGGGCACTTGCAGGAAGTGCTGCCCCGTTTCGGTCATCACTTCGTGAGCTGTTTCTTCCACATCGGATATCGAACCTGTGGTGAAGAAGAAAAAGCACTCTTGACACTTAGGCTCTACAGGTCATCTTTAGCGTTGTGCTGAAACGTAATAACATCATGTCTCTTTGGTTTCAAAATATCTGGCGATTTAAGAAATTAAGCGATAGATGTCTCACTCAATCGAGAAAAACTAATTTGTTAGACATGCACAAAAATACCACAAAACCGGCATTTCTTGGTCTGAGTAATTTTGTCTTACACCTCTCATGCTGTGGATATACCGAAGAGTTGTAAACCCACGTGAACTTCAAAACAAAGCGGAAGTCGACTAACGGCCTCCGATTCATATGGCGTAGCATTACTCCCTCTAAAGCCGGGCTACTCAACTGGCGGACCGCGGTCCGAGTCCGGACCTTTCAAGTGTTCGATCTGGACCGCGTCCGGGTAGTGATTTTGGCTACATTCGCG
>JGI24158J21664_10007318_pt1 | contig 14662 bp, 7 predicted proteins | sample Ectturendosymbi3_FD_21664 | JGI IMG/M metagenome (IMG submission 21664) | reverse complement strand
ATTTTTTCCTACAAACTTTTATGAATGAGTGCAGCTCATTTTATTACTGTAGTTAAGCGAAGGCATCAAAATTACGTTACAACGAACTTACAATACAGTTAGCTACAGGCTAGGTTAGAGCGCTCAGTGACAGAGTAAACTCCAAAACAGCAAACTTAACACCAGGATTAATTCTGACTTAGATACTGTCCTATACGATTTAATTGTGAAGCATGTAGTAACACCCAATGTTTCAGCAAATCCTAAACTATAACTACTTTTACATAATCTTTGAAAATTATTTAACGCAAATGGTAATCGATCGCAGCATTGTTCAATTAGCGAGTGACGTCAAAAAACTGTGTCAAGTATTTCGAGGAAAAACAATTGCCTGTCCAAAGTGATAAAACACTCCTTTCCTTAGTACGGATGTGTGATATGAACAGCTATGGTTTATCCCGTTCTCGATATAATGAGTCAATACGACTGGGACAATTGCAGTTGGTAAATTGAAACGTTATTCCAAGACCACCAGCGTGGTGCGAAACAAACCTTTTTCATTGAATGACTGTGAACGGAATGTTATGCGAGTGAGACAACAGCATGTCATTATATAAAAGTCTCACAATTGGCTCGTAGAAAGAGAACTGTCGTTTGTCATAACAGTCCGTGCTGCCGAGGAAAACGTCATGCTGTTTAATCTTTATGAAATATTTGTTAGGAGTTGCAGCACCCCCACGAATCACAGTCACGACCCTCTACTGCGCGTTAAGTATCTAGATAACAGGCCTGTGCAGCGTTGGTGCTTCAAACTATAGTAAATACCATGAATGTTACAAGTCAATAGCGCGACGTTATTCAGGCTTCCGCCATGTTTATAAATGACTCCAAAGTGCGTGACTTAATCATTTCTATGAGATCTAAACAGTCCAGATACTTTGTTAAAGACGGAACTTGCTTGACTTGAACAAAGCAAGGAATATTAGTGACATACGAAATGGCAACTGATCAATTAAGTCACACGAGTCGTCAGGTGTAGTAAACGGTGGTGAAATACTTTGAGTGACCAAAATATATTTAAATTTCATTTTGGTAACGACAACTGGCGGCAGGGTGAAGCCTGAAAATTGAAGTGAACGCTCTTGCCCAAGGAGCACTACGGCGATTGACTCAGTGGCTGTGGATCGAACACCTAACCTTCCACTTGAGAGGCGGACACTCCAGCACTGATCTATTGACAGTGGAGTCTAAATGTACAGAAATTTTACATATACGATGTTAGACACACCCAGACTGTTGGAAATACTAAAAAAACTGCGATAAACGAAATTAAGTGCAACACCTTCACCACGGTATTATTTTTTTCAAGCAAGAACCTGAAATGTAAATGTGGTTTGCAGAGTACACACTTTTATTAACCAGTAAAGCGGACATGCTAGAAAAGTTGTTGCATGCTTGATAAATTTCAAACTTACCAAGCAGTCTCGATAAAAAGGCCATTAAGCCTATACCAAGCGATTTATCTGACGATTCGAGGACTCGAAGCAGAAGAACGTACACTGGAGCTTGACAAGAGCTGGCAAAAAAGACGGCCAAACTGGCCACAACCATGTAACCTGCCAGCATTCCCACACACTGGATGCTTTTGCAGGCGCCAGTTGCTGCTGACTTTTTGGTGTCTGTCACACATGAACAGTTGTTGTAGACCTGTGGAATGCAGACAAATCTTTGGAATATGACGAACAAAAAACGTTTCAGTGAAAACACAGCCTCTTATGCAAATGACAACTGCACTTGAATAACCCAACATCAAGCCGGTAGAAACAGTGCTAGACTATTATGGGTAATTATGCAGGTTACTTGTTGCCTATCATTACTTAAGACATTCCGCAACCTCAAAATTGTTTAAAAAACTTTGTTTCGTCTTTTGCTTCGCTTTACTATAATATCGCACACAAAGTAACATTTTTGAAATATAATGAATTAGTTTTGTGCCATGCGTACAATTTTGTTGCATGTTCTACAATTTACGCTGCAATTTGGGAAATTGTGGAAAAAGACCTTCAACAGCTGAATCGCTTTAATTCAGGAAAAAAGACTACGTAACATAACGATGAAATGTTTCTTTACATTGCCATTACCAGTACAGACAACAGTAGCTGCACACAGAAGACATAAATAGAGGCAACCTGGTGGTGCATTGTGCTTTGCAGTACCAGTGATATTCACAAACCTGACCCAACTCAACAACAAAATTCATTTTTCTCAACAAATTTTTCCGGTGGAAATATTTTAATTCGGTGATATGACGAAATTGTGCGAAACCAAATATGCTATATGGTCCAGCAGGTTATGATCTTCTTGTCAATTTTAGAACGTTTTAGGATGGAACTGAACCATCGCACCACTATGCACGCCAGTTCACCTGTGTTTTTCTAATCTTGTTTTTCATTTTCGTTAAAAGCTATGAAGTTATTACCAGCAGGCTTGACAGACTGGGCACTTTTCACCCCAGGAAAATTAGATAGTCCAGATGGCCTGTACACTACTTATTAAGAGTTCGCATAACGCTCACTTCACCTCCACTAGACCAGGTTTTTTAAGGTGTTTTAGGGACCCGATTCGGGTCCCTAGAATTGAAAATCGGGTCCCTAGAATCAGCGAAAATTATCATCGGGTCCCTAGAATCAGAGAAATTGGGTCCCTACAGGTCCATACCGGGTACCTAACAATTTCCTTAAAAAAAACTGCACTAGACTATTTGAACTAAGCGAATAGGGGGGCAAGAAGCTTAATTACCGGAACTATAAGCTAGTGCCAACTTCAGTTGCACTTTTAAGTTAGTGTAACTTCAGCTTGCCGTCCCCCGGTAGAAAAATCTTGTGGGCGACCGTACTCTGCCTGCGCTCTGCTCGGCAACAAAAAGCTGGTGGAAGATAAATGGCGATAACGTCACTGGAAGGCGGAAACAATTAAACGCTTATTTGTACCGCGTTTATTTTTTAACAGTACAGTACGTTGCAAGTATATACAACTTTATGTAACAGTACTGACCAAAGAACGTGTATACGAAAGTGCGCATGCATTCTCAATGTCTTCAAAATATTTCTTTATCACGAACGTCTTTTGGCTTCTATTATTTACAAATTCGACGCATAGTTTGCAAGCGAAATGTGATAATAACTGTTGTTTTATTGTTTGGCAAATCGTTTTTACTTTGCGACTTCTTTACATTAACAACGTAATCGTCCATTTCGTATAAAGGGTTGTTTTCAGTTGGTGAAAATTGATTTGAATATATTTAACAGAACGCCTGAGCGTTGGCAGTTTACAGACATTTCCAAAATTGAAGCGCCGTGCACCGCAACTTTTGGAAGTTGGTAGTCTTTACTTGGAAGTTAGTAAAGACACCATCGGCAACCACTATCAACTTTGAAGTGGAACTCTTCTATAAATGGTGTACTTGATTAGTGAAAGATTTACAGAGTTTTATGCGATAACTTCACATGCTTTCGATCAACAGCCGCGATACGTTGTTTCAGTGAAAAATTTAGTCGTTGCCACGACGTTTTGAACAGTCCGACTTACCGTGTTTTTTTTAAACAGATTCTTGTAAGAACTTGCTGCGCTTAAGCAACCAGCATAACATGGCGATAGGTAACTGGTTCCATCTGAACCGCAAACCATCAACAGCTGTCCTTTAGGGCAACCGCAGTTCGCATTGCATGGGTTAGTGATATTTACGACGCTCGCATTCCTGTTTGAATGAAAATTTTTATTTTTAAATATATGAAAACAGTAAATGTTTAATGTGACAACTTTAAACCAATTTTCTTCTGGTGGCTTGACCTTGCCTGCAACGCATTATGCTTCAACAAACCATGTAACCACATTGCACATATAACATTTTATACCCAGAGCACAAGACTTATTACACACTGCTCCCTCCCTTTACACTATAAGCAGCTTCGTCCTTGGGAGATCTGCAGCCTAGATGACCCTGGTCCTTCACAGCCTCCCACTCCCTCATGCATTATATAAATCGATGTTCTTAGAAGTCATCGCAGTACTACATTGTAATAATCATGATGGCGTCATTCATGCGTGTGTCTCATAAATAAGCTTGTGTTTCATCAAAGTAAATGTATTAGCGCCATTAAGCGTATACGCTCTACTACTGCCACGTATATCTCCTCGTCTTCTTTCATGTATTTGTATATTCCTTGTTACTACGATGCACATTTAAAGTATAGCGCCTTGCGTGTGGGAGTGAAGACGTTACACAATACGATACAAATGAAAACACAAATATTGAAATGTTTTTAAACAGATTTTGTAAAAACTTACTTTTAAGCTTATTCTTGTATGAAGCTGTATTGAAGATATCAACCCAAGTAATTAACACCATTTTTCGTATAATTTGTCTTAACATATATAAGTAAAACGTGGAGCATTATAAGGCAGAAGGGACCAAAATATCGTTCCCTTGTACCGTTAAAAAAACAATAGCGCAAAACATAACCCCTCCTTTGCAGATGTACAAATTCGTGCATGTTTTCTTAGTGAGAAAATTCAATACAAGGCCTCTCTTACACAACTATGCCTGTAGCAACACTTTCCCGTACTACCCGTTTCCTCAAAAATTGCTGCGCAAATGGCGCGATCGTTTCTCCAACGGAATAATTTTGTCAGCTTCTACCAGAAAGTCGTCACGCGAGTAACCAAGGAGCGCGTTCCGGTTTTAGGCAGAATGTATCAATCAAAAAATGTGTGACAGTGTCCCTCATCAGCTAACCACAAGCGGAGACCCAGATCTGGGCGATGGGTGGAAACTTCTGTACTCCGGCGTTGAATCAACCCAGGCAGGGGGTGTATTCCTACTCCCGCAGAGGACAGGCTGTGTTGATGAATGGATCTCATTGGGAGTAAGAGTGTGCATGTTGAAGGTGATAGACTGCTCCCTGTATTTTATACAGGTATACACTGGCCCAAGCTCAACTGCACAGTACCAGGAATTCATGGAGGAAACAAATGACGCCCTGCAAAGGGTAGAAGGTAACGAAGCCACGATCCTTTTGGCATATTTCACTCATTGGTGCAGGAGCCAGCAATTTTTGGGAGGTGCTAAGGTGATTTTGCCCGAATTTCCCAAATTTACCCGAAAAACTTGTATGCGACAAACTTTCTCCCTACAAATTCTCTGCAACTTTTGGTACATTATTTTTAACTCTACCATATTGCCATGCAGGGCCGGCCTTAGCAAGTGCGGGGCCCGACTGGAAGCACATTTGCGGGGTCCCATTTAGTTGCGTGTGCAGAAATTTCTGAGGAGGAGCATCAAGTCATAAGGACAGTGTTTCAACCTCTCGGTTGGCGTTGCGTTGAATGTGCGATTCACCACGAACGGGATGTGTGCGAAGAACAACACCGATATATACGTGACGCGAACAAGCAGCAACAGAGTGATCGCGGTGTGTGATCTCTATTGTTGCTTGCTGCCATAGTGTGAGGCTTTGCGCACTTGCCGCTCGGGCTTTCAGATCGCAACGATAGAAATCAGTGATGTGAAAGAGCGAGGTCTGAAGTGGCTACTATCCCCCTGTTTAAAGACGTCAGCGCTGTAACACCCAATATATCTCTGAGTCACTACTCTCAATACCTCTAGAATTCCCACAAAAAAAACGCATTCCGACTCATTGCACCTGGCCATGTATCAGGAGCGTTTGGCTTACTACATGCAATTTGATGTGTGTTGAAGTGCACAAAAACCATTTTCACTGTGGTGTTACAACCAAAAAGCAAAATACACAAAGATAAGACTTGTATATCAGTATATACTTTACACTTAAATAATGGTTATCGTAAAGCACCTGTTAAGAGTACAAGCCGCTGATTAGAGCAGGTTTTCAATAATACGTTAAAACATTGTTTTCTCTTCTAACATGGAATAAATATATAAAGTTATTGTAGATTTCCCAGTGATCACAAACCTACTTTTTAGAATTTTTCAAAACAGGAAAGTACTTTGTAGCATTGACGTCTGAGGCGGGGAGGGCAATTGCTCCCCCAGCTTCAGGCATGATTAAAAAAAGTTGGGGCAAAACTGCCCGATACGTTTGGATAACTTGCTTAAAAGTAGAATCATCGGCCTGCAAAAATTTCCTGTTGAAAATTGTATTTTAGTGGCTTAGGAATTCGGGCAAATCGAAAATTTTGCCCCTCTTAAACCAAAGGTCGCCGTATGCCTAGGTTTGGCAACCTCCAAAACTTTCAGGAAAGTCATCCAATTTTTCTCCACACTTTTTGCAACTTCTAATTTGCTAGGCTCTTTATCAAAAACTAAGACACCCATCTGTTTGAGATTGATGCCACAGTCCTTGTAAATTTAGCCTACCGGTAGTAGGCTACTTAATGATGCAACTTCCACCACAAGAGCATCATGAGGCTCATTTCGCTCAAATGTAAATGTCACTTCTGTTTCTTTGCAAATGGTTTTATTGTTAAGATTCACAAATAAATTTTCTGATACTTTTATAACCAACCATTATTTTTTGCACACCGGGAGTAGTCATTCAGCTCGCATAATTTAACCTGGGCTTATTTTAAACTTTTTCGCCAATCTCGGGTTGCCTCATCATATCGTTACGAGAGATTGAATATGACTGACTAAGCAGCACACATTTGCCATTACGAACTAAAGTAAACCTTCAGAAGGCACGTAGCAGTGACCATTGAAACAGAAATAACTATCGAACTGTATTGCGCAGCAAATATTGAAACTTGACCTGCCAAATACGATACACTTATAACCGCAACAGAAAACAGCTTCAAAACTTAAGCCTCTCTGCCTTAATTACAGTAGCTATTGAAAAAATGTGGCTACATTACCGAAAAATAAGGAACAAATTGTGAGGATCACGGGCGTTATTAACCGCGCAGTTCCATTGATTTTCGCTGGTAACGGGCCCATGCTGGCACTACAGAAGCAACTTCGATTAAACGTGTAAGTTTACGTAGGCTAGTAGTAGGCGAAGCGCGGGTCCCCCTTTGGCGCGGGACCCGATTGGAAGCAATCGGTCCAATCGGCTAAGGGTCGGCCCTGTTGCCATGCACTTGAATATAGAAAATTTGGCAATTGAAATTTGGTTAATAATAACCCAAGTGAAAAAGTATGCTATGGCTGTGCAAGTATATTGTCAGAAGCCAGCTCGCTGACTACACTGAGCATCTGCCTCACAGTTCTGAGGTTTGGCTTCCCATTCATATCCCAGCTGTTGCTGTCAGCAAGAAACCGTTGAGCACACAAATCCAACATGCAACGAACTGTATTGCAAAATGTGTTCATCCAAACACTTAAAATTGAAAATAAGTTTTTCTGTACTTAACTGGCATGGACTCTACTAATACGAAGTAAGTGCACTGCAGCATACTCGGTTCCCACAGTGTATAATAAATAAAACACAGTCATTGCCATTTAGTGTACAATTAATAAAATACGTAAATGAAATGCCTTTTTTGCTTAAAAACTTTACTCATCAGCTCTCACATACTAAACATTAAGTTACTAGAAACAATTTGTTGATACTTTTTATATTTACAGAAATGTTTTTTTTCTATGACATAATAAACTTTTGCTTATGCATTCAACAACAAATAAATATAATTTCATTAGAACTGTTTAAAAGTTTTGAAATTTCCTTGCCCAAATTTTGACAAATCAAACCTTTTAGAGGTGCGCTTGTACCCCCTACATCCCCAGCACCTATACCACTGATTTCAATGCACAAGTTGGAAACGACGCTGATGTATGGAAGGGATGTGATCGGTCAAGATGGTGACGGTAACTTAAATGCTAACAGAAAGCTCCTGATAGGTATTTAATGGCCAACATAGTTCATCGCAGCAGATGATAATTTTGTGAACAACGTAAGAATCGAGTTCCAAAAAGGTCATTCAGCAGCCATGTGTAACGCAATAAACGACAGGAAGCAGACGCGCGGCTTGTTTTGACGTCACATGGTGTGATAACAACTGGTGCAACACCCCTTGGCCTCTTGCCAGGCGATTCACAACATTTTAACTGCTGACAGTTGCAAAAGCTTCCCGCATTTCGTTATGATGAGAGCAATGGTGCAATGGGGAGTGGTACTAAAGAGTAACACACATTTGCTACAACCATTGCTTTAGTAAAATTCATATGGTCTAGCATTCCGGAAATTTTTAAATCTTCTTCGCCTTATTCATTTGGCAAAAAATATGAAAACGTCCGAAAACGTGTTGCCAGAATTCTTGTTGATCTTCGTTTTATATGCTTGTCACATTCTGTAATATTGTGTTGATGCCACTATTTTCCTTTCTATCTACCTCTACAATTACTTACCCCACCCCTTGTACATAGGCATGCTCTTCCCCACTGTTTTTTTGTTTTTCATGCTTATTTTAACTGACGTTGATTTGATGGTTTTTATTACTTTTATTACTATTTGTAAAATGTCTTAAATTAAAGTTTGTGCTAGCAACAGGGCTGGGTGAGAACTTGACTCAGGTGGTCTTTCGCCAACCCTTTGTGATTCAATATGTTAGAACACGATTACTAAACTCCGAAACCTGAAATCGCCTATGTTTTTATATTTTCACCAACATATAATCAACTAGTGATCTTTGATGTTATTGTATTTCCTCTTGCTGCATTCGTGTTATTTCGTGGTTCGGGTCACAAAAATGCATGAATAAACCATACCATACCATGCAACTTATGGTTTCGCGCTATGATACGCTAATCAGGAAATTAACGATCGTCAAACACAAAACTAATAAAAACCCTCACCGGAAACATTAAACTACATCACTACGCACGAAATTGCGCTCGGCACTGTTGCGCACTTCTATGCCTCAAAAACGCGACTGAGGTCCATTTCGTGCAAATAACTCAGTTTGGTTACGTCGCTTCCGGTATAGAACTCGTCCCAGATTGTTTAAACATAGCTTAGCTTGAACTTGGGTCTGTGCCTGCTGTGCCGACATGATTTTGTTTCTTTTGGTAGTGCTTGCGCATGAACCAGCTCTTTTTCGTGTTAGGCATAGCAGGACTCGGCGGGTGGCACTGATGGCATGCACTCTCCGCAAATAATCCACAACAAGTTGTAGTTAACGCTTTTCTTCTTCAGCTCGTAAATCAATTCTCAATACTTGGTCCTTGAAAGCTGTATTTGCTGCACGTATGCTCAGTGTTCCTGAACTTGAAGCGCGGTGACGCAACAAAAAATGTTTACTGTCAAGCGATAGTTCACCCCGATCTCGTAGACCAGGGGTCTCCAAACTACGGCGCGCGAAGCCATTTCATCCGGCACGCGAAGCCGTGTTGTCAATGAAAAAAATTTATTACGAAAAATTAGTTGGTTTGGTAGAATACAACATATCCCGAAACAATCATATCACGTAAGATGTCCGGCCCTCGACATGTTCTGTATTAGCTTATGTGGCCCTCGGACAAAAAATATCTTGGAGAACCCTGTGGTAGACGATGCTTTCCTCCTATGATTTTATTGTAGTAAGGGGGTAATATCGTCATATGCCACTGCATTGTTGCAGTTAAACTTATTTTTTACTTTCAAGAACCTCTTGAATTTTGTCTTCTTGTCGTAGTTGCCATGCCGCTTAGATACAGTTGTAGCTGCAACTCAGTGTTTTTGCTAAAAGTTTTGTGATGACGGGAAAAGTGCTTTCCCAAGCCTTAAATTTATTTTTTCTGATTTTCGTTTTACCTTCATGCTGTGCGCACAGCAATGCCAACCACCGTTTCGCAAACACTTCCTCTTGTGCATGGTTTACTGCTTGTTTGACCTAATGTAGCGTTTTGTTCGCTTTCCTGTGAAGAACTGCGTCTTTGCTTTCATCAAACCATTTCTTTTTGCTTGTGATTTTGTAAGATCGCTCGTTCATTTAAGCTAATCTTAATCGATTCTTTCTGCATTCTTCACCAAGTGGGCTATCCCTTGTAGCAAGTGTATCGTTCTAATTCAATCGCTTTGTTGCTTAACAATATCAGCGATTGCTTCTTTATCGCTGTTGAAATGTTACCCATGCAACAGTTGCTAAGCTTCAAGTTATTTTTGTAGAAAAGTTTGCGATACCTATTGCTGGGCAGTAAATGTTTTTTAACAAGCCTTAGAAATATTTTTCCAATATCGTTTTTCATGTTACCGCTGCATGGTGGGGGAAAATCAAATGTTTTTTGGGATTTCCTTGTTTGTACAATTTTCTGATAGTTTGGATTGAACTGCTGCTTGCAACTGTGGAAACCTTTCTGTGAGACTTTGTCGCAAATCTCTTTGCTTTTGTCAAACTCTTTATTGTTGCATGTGAGTCAGGAAATTCGCAAATTTATCAGCATTGGCATTTTTTCATTGTCTTTGGTGGGTGGGTTTGTTTGAAGCTGTTGTATTAAATGGCTTACTGCCTGTTTTCTTAAGGGATAAGCCTTTCTGCTGTTAATGCCAAATGTCACGTCAAAAAAGGCCATTTTACTATGTTTACGTGTATACTGATTTTAATTCCTTCGTTTTTGATCAAATGGTAACTGTTTTGTCAAATTCTGTCTATTTCTGGTCCGAGGCATTTGACGTTTTTATGTTAGGTAATCCATCGTCTGGATATACCGTATTTATTCGATTGCTAGCCGCCCTTGAATGTAAGCCGCACGAAACGGTGTTAAAAGATTAATGTAAGCCGCCCTCGACATCCTTTTTTCTGAAATCCGCGGTGAACGTTTTAAGTGTGTTTCATCAGCATTACCTTGCTGGAGCTAAACGAGCAATTATCTGCACGATGCCCACACGACACGCAGGTAACTTTCTTGCAATACGACAACAACACCGCTCTAAAGAAGATTTTACATAAATGCTTTTCCTCTCGTAACACACTAACCCGTAAGGTCCATTAAGTCCAGCAATCATTTGATTTTTGCATCCAAACCCGAACAGAGCAGTCAAAGCCAAGCATCCCATTCCCGACAAACTCACAGTGTATATAAGGGTTTGTCTAATATCGAAGTTAAACTTCTTCATCACGTAACCTCCAAAAAATGTTCCTAAGATTCCGAGAGGTATGCAGACACCGCCTGCAAGTCAGGTACGAGCTTTGACTTGGCAGCCAATAGAGAAAAGTACAAAAGAGCAACAACAAACGCATTTCGAAAAAGAAGCGATTCAAAACTTTTCACCTTAACGTCAGCACATCTGAATACACTAGGATTGGAACATCAACAGATAACTAAGTTTTCTTTAATAAACAATATACAATAACTACCAACGCTTACAAAATGCTCACCAATCAGTAAGTCAGACGTTGTTCTGAGTACGTTGAATATCCTTTGCAGGTAAGTTGATCCGAACGTTGCAACGCCAGAAAGTAAGTTTGACATTGCAATGTACGAGATAAACGCTGTTGCCACAAGAGGAGTACCAAGTATTCTTCGTACAGCGCAAAGCAAATCTGTAATATCGAAAAAGTAGGTCTTTTGTTTTGGTCGTTCAGAAGACGTAGACATGTGTTGTGCGCAGCAATAACTTTTTTTATCTGTCCAAGTCAAACAATAAGTTTTATAATTTGAACATAAATTAGCATGTGTGAAAACCTATAAAATAATCAAATCGCAGGTTTTGGTTTCGTTGAGCGCGATAATACTAAACAATGTTTTTATTTAATACGTATTCCTAGTTAAATTCACGTTACATGAAATAACCTCGGATATGTAGTCAGAACATAGTCTTGCTAATGTCTCCTTCACATTTAACGAGTTTCTTCTCTCGTGCAATTTAATGAGTTCTAGGGCTAAGTCATAAAAACAAGCATCTTTAAAATAGTACTCGGTATAACCTGTTTTTGTTTCTCCGGCTAGTTTTCTTCATGTTCTTTATGACAAGCGCAATGAAAAAATACTCAAATAAAACAGTAAAATGAGACGTTTCAGTAAAATGTTGCATATTAAAGAAAGAGTTAGTTTTTCAACAAGGTGAAAAGTGGGATTACCCACTGGGAATGAGGTACTTTGCATAAAGTTGTTCGCTTCTGCAGACCGTTAAATGTTGGTTATTTTATAGACATGTGCTTCTATAGTAATGTGGTTTCCCTGGGTCGCCTGCGGTCTGTCTTTTTTCTGTATGGCAAAAGGCCGCGTCTTTACGAAGTACACATGCACGCTTGCGCTGTTTTACACACGAGAAAAACAATCCCATTGATACTTTAGCAAAAACCAGCTGGGACGTTTGTCCGAAAATGGGGTCGAAACATCTGAGAACATATGATTCAGCATGGTACAAGGCGAAAGATAAATTGTAAACTGCCTTTTGCCAGTAGGATCACGATCATTAGCCAGAAATTGATGGATGGCTATACCATAAGCATGATGCACCGATAAATGTTTGAAGCAATCGGCGTGATGCCGGGTGGGAATGCACGGCATCTCAAATCGGGACAACCATGTGCACTCGCCGCAAAACATCTCATCATTTCATCTGACGACAACAACATAGTGCGGCGCTCTGGGTGGATCACCGATGGAATGCGGAGTGGTTGGAGAACATTACGAGACTCCGTACTTTCATCCCCGACATCGCCACCCACCCTCTTGGAATGTCCCTGCCAAGAACAGCGTGGGTCTGACTTAACCACCTCCGCACCGTTGTCGAACGTTTCCACTCCTGCTTACGCAAATAGGGTATGGTCCATTCTGCAGCTTGTGAGTGTGGTAGAGGAACACACTGTAGACCATGTTATCCTTCACTATGAAATCCATCGACCTCCCTATGGAGTGCATGGCCTGACTATTCTGGATGACGAGACAATCGAGAGGCTGCTCAACACCGGCCCTGAGATCTAGTGCGGCGAAGCAGTGGATTACAAGAACTCGCTCATACGATGAAGGCGTGATGCAAGATCGCGAAACGTTCTCTAATTCAGGTTCAATCAAGGACAGCCAGCAAGAACTGCAGAGAAATTTTTTCACCACTTAAAGAAATTTTTGAGATTTCAAGTGGGTATTTTTTTAGTAAAAATTTTAAAAGGGAGAGGTACACAATCGATTTTTGCGAGTGTTAATTCTGAAACATATTTGAAGAGTTAAGATCACCTTTGAAATTTCTGCGCCTGTTTTTGGTCTTACTTCATTCATAAAGCTTACAAAGAAGTTTGTGTTGTGCGTACGTCTCTTTGCTTATATTCAAGTTAGCTAAATCAAGCTTTTTCCGGCATCGATTTGATGGAAGCTCAGTCAGTAAGTTTAATGACTAAAACGAGTAATTTCTTGTTAACGACTAGAAAGTAACGAAACTGGCTCTTTGCTTTAATAACATCCCATTCTTGACTTCGGAAGTTGGTAAAGAGAGAGAGAGAGAGAGGGTTTATTGGCACAAACATTAAACAATTTCATGCAAAAATAAAATTATGGCGCTGGGACACCGAAAAAAACCTGCAAAACAGGTTGTCTCGTCGAGCGCCCCTCCAAATTTTCATAAATTTCTATCGTTGATATAATGACATCGACACGACATTCTCCACCCAAAAGTATCAAAGTTTAAGTCAAGGTTCTTAAAAGTGGTCAGAGGATGAAGAAACTTTTGTTGTAACCAGAACCTTGTGAAGGTCAAATGACATTGATGGCAATAAACGCAAAGAACTCAATAGGCCTAAAGCGGCAGTTTCACAAGTGGCAAATGTACTAGGTGGCACTTGTCCTGGGTGGCGATAGTCCGAGGTGGCACTTGCCCTAGGTCAGTGGTTCCCAACCGGGGAGGAATTCCATGAATTCAGGGGAGGACGTTCTACTTTATAGTGAAGTTACCAATTCATTGTAAGTGTTGTACCTTTTTAAAATTGACATTAGCTCTTTCAATGAGTTACATCACTTTATGTTTGTAAGTTATTTAGTGGACTAGCACACGTGTATGTTGACAAACTTTAGTGTCATTATTTGACAACAAATAGTTTTCGTCCCACTTTCATTAATCAGGTTTTGTCATCAATAAAGACCATTGTTCTAATTGTAGATTACTAGCCTACGAACTCGAATATAAGCTGCACCGTGACAGGTAGGAGGCAGGTGAGAAATAATATATTGGAAGATCAAATACTCTTGCAGACTCTTTCCCACTTTCAGTAGTTCGGCTACCTGTAATAACTGATAACAAGCAGTAGTAGCATAACATGAAAGTTATAACTAATTGGTGGCGAACTAACATTGCTTTGCACAGTAGTGTATTATCAGGAGGGTATAAAAAAGAAATGTAAACAAATTTGTGAAGTTTTCATTTGTGGAAAAATTCTATGTTTTTAGCACGGTAACCAGTCCTATTTTCTCTTAAGCTTTGCAGGTCAAAATGTGCTTTGCTTTGTGATTCATCACTGCTTATTATTTGAGTGAAAGATAAGAAATCAGAAGTTTTCATCTACTTTCAAAAGTCAAAGGTGAATTTCTTGCTAGTGGTCATACTATTTCTTTGAACAAAGGGCTTTTAACACATTTTCGCATTTGTGCTGATGCAAATATGTGTATGTTAGAAAGAACACGTGAGAGAAGTAATCGATTATGTGTTCTACGCTCTTTGCATGGTTTCCCCGGGCAGCGCTGTTAGCTGGAATCGCCAAGACTACAACAGGCAAAGCATGCAACGAGTGAAAAACACTT
>JGI24158J21664_10007317_pt1 | contig 14662 bp, 8 predicted proteins | sample Ectturendosymbi3_FD_21664 | JGI IMG/M metagenome (IMG submission 21664) | reverse complement strand
TTGTCACAACGTGCACAAATCAAATCTATGAAACAGATGAAATTTTTGTCTAAGCAGACACAAAATAGATGGAAATTTGTAATTGCGACTGTAAGGGGGGGGATTCCAAATTGTGACGTTATATTTCAAGGGGGGTTAAACACTTGTGACGAAATGTGACAAGGGGGGAGGGGGTAGATTTTTGCCCAAAATAGTGTGACGTCATTTATGGACGGCCCCTATCATAAATTTTATTTATTCCATAATGAAGTTAAGTTTGCCTGTCAGTACATTCAATGCCCATACGTACTTTCACGCAATATCTGAAAAACTTTCGCAAAAAAATATGCAAAAAATTCTAAGAACCACACAGAATTTATGTAACAAATGAGGAACATCAAAGCCAAGCTGTCCGAAAGCAGTTCTTTTTCTTACGCGAAGTTGTAGCATCCAAAGTTTGGTGTTACATTCGGACAACGATCACATGCAAAAATCGACATCGTGTGATTTGAGGCTTAGCATATGGAGGTGAATAAAATTTTAGCAAGATCGTGACGATAAAGAAATCAATCACTTGACGTTGTGTGGCTGTGCTAGGTAAGAATGTTAATCAAAGAAAATTTTTTTCTTGTTTAGCCCAGGTGATGGTCACTTGCAAAAATGGCATCGTGTAATTTTTACCTAAACACATGGTGGCAAATAAAATTTCAGCGAAATTGCAATGATAAAAAAGCCCAACTACCTGACGGTTGGTTGGGCTATGTCAGGTTTAAAGGCAGATGAACCAAAACTTTCGTCAATGTTAATTTTGCGTGTGAGTTGAAATAACTAAAATGTGAGATTCGTTGATTTAAATTATGTTCAAGCAAACTCACGATAACAAGTTTAAGACGAAGTGATTTATCCGTCATCTCAAAGGGAACACTTTCCTGTAGTTCCCCCAGAACATTTGGTTTTCAAAAAGGGGCGGAAGAAGATTGAGCGGACGAGTTGTAGCATGCTTTGTAACCTAAACCCTCAAGTGACCCGGGAATTGTGATTTGGCAACGTCCACAGATTATGCGAACTTTTTCAGCAGTTATCACTGATGTTGAAAAGTAAAATATTATTGTGAAGCAATAAACATAGCGATTGTACGCACAACGCGAGTTTTACAGTAGAAAAAGTTTTGTTGTTTGGAAAAGTAGCCTTATTTGATTTTTGCTGAACAGCAGAACTTTGAATGGGTAGCAGAAAACAAAAATAATGCACTTTTGGGGCCTCGTTTGGTGAAAGTGTAAAATTCTTCAACGAAAATAGTTTCACACAGCAGACAGATTTTTTTAGTGAGTAGGGAAAATTACTGGTTTGCGATAGGAGCACCAGGGAATATCTCAAATTAAGTCCGATGTCTAGCAGTATTTCTTTTACAACACAAAGCAACGCAGATGTTTCTGTTTCAAAATGTTTCAAGTGAAGAAAAAGAGGAGCAAACAAAATATATTGGTGAGTGATTTCAGGAAAATGTTTGCAAGACAAATATCAAAAGTACAACTTCATCGGCGAAGATTGCAAAGCAAAGTACGCAAAAACTTGAAAGTTGGTGCACAACTTTGAAAGCATGACAACTTCAACATTAGAATATAAAGTCGTTCTGCGCATTGGATTAATTGTAAAGGCCTACGGTTCGATGTCCAGTGTTGGTTTGATACACTGTAATTAACATGGCGAGATTACAAAAAATAACCGCAACCATTTAGTAGGTTTGCTTACAAGCAGTGCAACGCATGGAATACCAAGAAACTTTGCTTTCTATGCGCGTTAATGCTGAGCCGTAAAAAACTTGCATTTTCAACTTGGTCGGTTTTGAGCGGATTTTCCAAGGTGCTTAGGTATGTAAAAGCTTCGTTGCAAGTAGGAGGGTAGCCCAGCGAGGCCGTTTAATTGTAACATTGTATCAAAAACATTTCGATTTGGGCAAAACACGTAGCGCAACAACAATTGATTATGTTACTTGAAAAGCAACAGTGGATGTCTGTAATCGCACAGATTATGTTGCTCACAGTTGACATCGCTTAGTAGACAAACTGGCGATTTTTATTCAACGTTGATGTGCATTTTTTTTGTTCAGTGCAAAGTTTGTTTTTTCACTGGTGCAAAATTGTTGTTGCTGGGCTTGTGTACGTTGTAAGCATCTAAGAAAATGCAAATGGTAATGAAAACAGACAATGCTATTATTAAGGTGGAGTAATAACAATGTCATTCACAGTTCTCAAAGACGATATTTTTTATATAAGACTGAAGTCGTCAGATTAGAAAAAGGGAATTATGTAGTTGTTGAGTTTAGTTAGCACAATCCGAGGCACGAAGCACAAAGTGATGACTCCTGCGACTACGCTTACAAAAATAGCGTTTCCCCAAATTGAGTGCAACGTGAAAGAAACGCTGTGACGTCTGCAAGAAAAAGAAGTGCGATGTAGCAGATAATCGACATTTCATTACAAAGATAAGTTATAAGAAGTTTTTCGTGCTGGTTTGAACGAAATTAAATGCCACTACGTAGATTCCAAACAGCATTTTTATCTACAGAATCACGTTGCAGCAACACACATGAAAGCACTTTGCAAAAAACAAACGACACTTCAAGCAGTGGCGCACCTCGGGTTTACCGCGCCTGGGGACAAACTCAGTTTAAGCGCTCCCCAGCCCGTTCGTGGCAGCATAAAATAAAAGAAACACTGCAAGTTGATGCTTTACTTGCAATTATCTCATTCCAAGGACAAAGCTTGCTTTTGCTGCTGAAAATTTATCGATTATTTTGTCAAAAAGCTGAAAAGATTTAAATGTGTCACATATTTTAACTTAGAAAATATCTAACGCCAGTGACTTCCTGTAGGAAGTTTTGCTAGCAATTTTGTGATCTGAATTTCGATAATCATGTCTGTGGAGATGCTCAGTTCATAGGTGACATTACATAAAACACAGGTAGCAGCCAAAGCAGCGCTAGGGCATGGGTCAGTAAAAGCTTTGAAAGAAATGCAAACTTACAAAACACAAAAAATTCTTCACCAGTGTGTTTGTTTCTGTTCAACAACAATGTTGACATCAAAAACAATAACAGAGAGTGTAGAAAACCATTGTAATTGTTGTGGGTGCGTGAATTGCTGCAATAAATTTGTTTTAACTAGATCTTGTTAACCATGAAATTCCCTATGATACGGTGATGAAAAGTTAGCTCCGCAGCCGTTGCCTACCTTTTGAAAGAACAGGGGAAGCAATGCCCCCGCTCTCCGCGCGTCCCTGAGAGTAACTGAAAAGTACACAATTATAATCACAGATAATACACTCAACGCTGTTGCCCATTTGCAATTAATACACTCAACGTTTGCAAAAATAGTCAGGATTTATTTAAACATCCCACAAGTAAAAATCATCATAATTACCTTCAGAACCACATCAAATCCATTTCCACATCAAATCCATCAAATAATTTCCTTAACATCAGGTACGTTGTCGTAACAACATAGCCCACTATTAAGGTTTATCGCTGCTCTGAAAGCACAAGCAGTTGCATGCACTGTGAATGCTGGATTCCCGTCCATTGTGACGCAATTATAGAATGAGAACGAAGTTGGAAAGTTCGCAACCCTGGCTATCTGAAAGCATTGTGACGCAACCGTCAGTCAAACCACATGCCGGCGCTGGTTGCAGAAGACACAAGCAACGCCTTCAAAACGTCACTGAGGTTCGTAATTGCTCTCTTTGCGAACCTTGGTGATTTTGATGAGATTTTGCAACTTGGTATCAGCGACTGGCATTCGACATTTTGTAAATCGTAATTGCTAGCATCCGCTGACATTCAACATTTCGTAATTGCTACGTGACATTACAACCTCAATTTACGCCGTCAAAATGCTGCGCCCGGGGACAGATGTTTCCCCTTCCCCCTGGCGACGTCTCTGTCTTCAAGGCAGAATCATAAGTTTGCTTCAAGTTCTGCATACAGCCAAATATCCTGAAGTCGAAGCAAGCTACAAAAACTGTCATACTGACATATGCTTCAAAACTGTTATACTAACATATGCTTCGCCCCCCCTGGTTACGGGCCTGGTTGCACATGCAGCGAAATATTGAAACCAGTGCCATATTTTTCGAAGTATTGAATTCCGTCAGACGCTGCTTTACCGGTAGTAGTAGCCAATGCTTCGAAGCCCCAACTGCTTCAAAGTTTGTCGCTGATGCTGAGTTTACCGAACTAATGTGGAACCTGTCGATCAGGTAAAAAGCAACCTGAGCTAAATCTTTTCTAATGCTGCTGGCTTACCACCAACAAATCATCCAAAATCAGCTCAAAACAGTGAGAAGAGCAGTTGCCATCAACGCGTGCTGACAGAAGAGCTTTTGCGAACTTTTTCCTTTGGCCGCTACTCACGCCAAAGTAGCGAATAGCGGCAAAGGTAAAATGGTGATAGCTCCTTACCGCATCCGCTATTTTTATCAAAAAAGAGCGACGCTCCCGCTGACGCTACTAGAAAATTAGCTCGCTACAGTAGCTCACTATTTTAGTAGCTCGCTACTGCCCAGCTCTGATTATATGTTTATTAGTCTCAGACCAGATGGGCCATAGAACACACATAAACACACAAACACATGCAAACAATTATTCTTTTACGCCTTACAATATTTTAACGTAACTTGGTGAAGTGCAACACCTTCACATAATATGGTAAATTACCACAAGGAAAAGACCAACCACACTTCCACGCCATTGCTCTTGAAAAATTCCTTGTGGTCTGAAATGTGAAATTTAGGCAAATGGGTAAATGGCACCTCTGTTTCAAGACCTTCAACATAGCCACAACCTTCAGCAGCAACGCTTGTGTTTGTTTGTAGGCTGTGCAGGTCACTGAAACGTTTAACAGATCACCACAGTCACCTCGACTCATAGAGGTTTAACTCAAAACAGATTGTATGCTTTTGTGTAATTTAAGATGTATATTGAAGAATTTTTAGCAAATCACAATTGCACAAAATCAAAAACTCTCAATCACAGTTGCAATTACCCAAAATTTGTACTTTCATCACATTCAGCTCACTCATTAAAAACACTAGACACCCATGAAAAACCAATAGGAACAATAGATGAAATGCAAAAACACTAGATCGAGTGGAAAAACATTAGGTGTGGCACCGGTGACCTGAACAAGAGAGCAGACTCTTATCGCTGCTAGTGCTCTTGGTCATCCTGAAGGCTGAACATTTGAACCAGCACCATGTGTGTGTTGTACAGTTCCTAATGACATCTTGTTTTCATTGAACCTGAACCAAACTTGAACAAATTTACACAGATCAATCACATTATAACACATAATGTCATTGCACAGATTAGCCCAGGGGTCGGGAACCTATGGCTCGCGAGCCAGATGAGGCTCTTTTGATGACGGCATCTGGCTCCCTTTATATTTTCTTAACATGATTGTTACGAATGAAACTTTTTCTGTAATTTTCCATCTGCCAAACTACAAAGCCATCTGCAACACCATGCAGCACCAGAAGTCGCATTAACAGTGAGAAGTATATTATTAAAGAAAATTCAGACATTTACCATTGTTTGAAATTGTTGGTTTTGTTTAAAACTGCACTCGTTTGTTAGTAAGTTAGTTGCATTAAGTGTGGAAAATATAATATGGCTCTCACAGAAATGCCATTAAAAACACGTAGCTTTCGTGGCTCCCTTAGCTAAAAAGGTTCCCGGCCCCTGGATTAGCCTAAATACAGTAATCTTGCAACTGAACCAAACGTTATGAATAAATTTAAACAAAATTTTCAAATCCAAATCCAAGTCCAAATCCGGTTAGTCAGAAATTATGAAATCCAAATCCAATCCAAATCCATCAAAAAACTGCAAATCCGCAGAATTTATATCGAAATCCAAATCCATGTTCATCTTTGGTTCTCCGTTCCAAGTAGATTCTAAAAACTGCTGATGCGTGGCTAAGTGCCAGCCGCAGGTGTGGACTTTTTTCTGCTTGCTTTCTTTTTCGCCTTTCATTGTGACGTCAACACATCCAACTCGTCATTGTCCAAGTTGGGCTGTTGCTGCGAGTGGGTTGTACGTATTGCCTTATTTTGAAAGCTTCCCCAGCCGGTAACACTACAAGAAGGCCTGGTTTGGACGCATGCTCTGATTCGTACATGCATTCCAATTTTAGACGTGATTGTTTTGCATGTCATCATCGTGTATTATGCAGTATTTTATTTTTTTTGCGTGGTAGATTCAGACTCATGGATGGTCCATCGTATTCCTCAGAACAGTAGCCGAATAACACAAGTCAAGACCACAAAAATTGTTTATCATTCATAACGCATTGCATAGTAGGTGTTAATTGAAAAACACTGGGAGGAGCATAATTTCTAGAAAAGACGTTAATACAAATAAATAATAGAAAAAAGCAACGCTCATGAAAAACAAAGAAGTACCATCCAAGCGAGAAGAAAGGAATGCATAACAAATACCGAAGCAGTGCACCAGCTGAAACATAGCCTCGGGCAGACGCTTCTTTTTGCTAAACAGTAATAGGTTGTAGGCCTACTTCACTAATCAACTAACCTGATTTTGTTTTTATCTGCCCAACACTTATTGGATTACTTTTATTGTTAAACATTTTGTCATCCAAATCCGTTTCTAACCTGGTGTCCTCAACCTAATTTGGGGATGCCATGTGCCTGGTGGTTCATATGTGCAACTGTGGTACCCCCTTGATCATGGTCCATCATGGCTGATGATTGTATTGCTTCTTCATGATTTGTGTGGATAAACATAGTTTTTTGCCTTTGCTTTATGCCTTTGTTCTGTAATGTTGCTGCATTGCTCTTTGGTTCATAACCTCAATTGTTGCTTACTTCTCTCACTTATAGTTTCTTACTAGTTACTGGTATGTGCATGCCTCACCTGTTTGTCTGTACATATCAGCTCATCTCTTCACCCATTGCTTTCCCACCATCATATGTTTGTGTAAATGATTGTGATGATTTAACATTTGTGTTTCTGTTATATATGTTGTTCAATTTATATGTCTTGGGATTATTTCATTCTTGTTTGCCATCATCCCCTTTCATTTGTTATTTTTGATTTTGGGGTTTATTGCTTGTTTTTCCATTTTTATGTGTGCATATGATGGTACATTACTTGAGAAAAGGAAAAAACCTAGTAAGTTAGCATAAGCCTGTTTTTTTGGTAGTGACTATTCAAGCGCCGTACATGGTGCAGTTTAAATAAAATGTTCAGCTTGTTATTCAAACAGCACTGGTGTTGTAGTGGATAAATTTTAGGTCTGGTACGCCAAAAGTTTTTGGTTTGGCTCTTACCTAGCAGTGATTTTGTTTTGGTACTAGGCTTAGTGCTTGCACATATCAAATCATGAGACCACTTTTTCTTTTCTTTTTTCAAAACTTTCGGTTTAGGGGTTAGCGTTAGGTTAGCATTATTATTAGGTTAGCTTAAGACTACGGTTAAGTTTAGGTTTACCTTTTATGTTTACTATGTTTTTACCAAGCCTACTGCTTTCTCACAGTGTGTTACTGTCACGTTACAGGAGGTGGTCAAATAAGGTTTCTAATTTGAAGATCCACAGGCAGTTCTGCAGCCACTGTCTTTTTTTTCTTTGAAACATATAGGGCATTTGTCCCATATAATAGTATCAAAACTTTAACAGTATTCACTAGTATATGTTTGGACACGACCAAATTCAGTTTATTTTTTTTGTCATGAAAAAAATTTGGCCTATGATTGAAAAATGACCAAAAGAAATTTGGCACAGGGTTGATAAAATTTTTTTATTTTTCAAAAAAATCTTGATTTTTTTCATTTTTATGATTTTTTGGTTTAATGTGTAAAGGTGACCACCTAGCACTTGTAATTTTAAAGAGTCTGTTTTAATACATGTATAACTCCTTTTGGCCTTATTTCTTCAAGTATAGCAACTATACACCACTGAAGTTTCATTCTAACTTTTTTGCGCATTTCTAATGTCCCTCAAAGCATTTCAGTTCATAACACTCAGTATTGAATATACAAAATGAAGCATTTATTGAAATGACAATACTCAAGCGCATGCCTGCCCAACCTTTTTAGTGTTGAGGGTCACTTCCACATAAGGAAATTTATTGCGGGCCACAAATGTTTTTGTGACGTAACAAATCCCTTGGTTTTGATATGTTTTATGCGATAACACGAGGTGACGATGAGTGTTATAGTTACACGCAGTGTTACCAGCTTGTATGGATGTAAGTATGAAAAAAAAGTAGCAGCAATGCAGTGAAAAACAAGTAAGTGTTAGGCACATGAAAAACAAAATATGTTTAGTAAATGAGAGTACAGCATTTAGTTTTAGAAAAGGTAATATTTTATTCATAATGCTACTTATATTGCACAATAACTGGTGTCATGTCATTGACACCACACTTAAGCTTTATACGATTGTGGGCCTAGGAATTAAACTGGTGTGAATTCAATGAATGTTTGTTAGATCCTGGAGGTGAACATTGCTTTGTTTGCCTTGAGAACATTGCTTTGTTTGCCTTGAAATCCTTGCATTGCAGCAACAGTGCTCCTCAAAAGGGCAAATCTGAACTTTATTCTTATGTAAGTCATGACAGATGCATTTTTTTTCAAAACTTTTGCCTCAGAGGTTTCAAGCAATATGGAACATAATACCACACTGTAGTGTCATCATAGGCCATGCAACTGACAAGGTATTTAACCAATGCATAAAGTCATAATTTAGGACAAATTCATAATGAAACAATACTGCATGTGGGCACTTACAGAAGGCGCAAAACATGCGGAAGACAAAGCTTTACAGAAATGTAAATATTTGGAAGGCAATAGCTATTCATTGAAGAGAGGCAAGTGGCAGGCAGCAACACTTGTTAATACACAGAGGATGGCTGATCAAACTTGCACACAGGCCAGTATGCTAGCAGCGTTCCTTCTGACCACAGCCAGGGATAAGCGCTGGTGGAGCCACTATCACTCCCTGGGGTCACCTGACATATCGACAGGTTTCCTTGCAAGGCAGCTCAAAAAAGAGTCAGTGGACTTGCCATACACACCCATGGTTTCAATTGCAAGGGGTTGAAAGTAACAATTGTCAAGGAGGTCATTGTATTTTCTGCATTTTTCAGTCTCAGCATCAGTTGCTACACTACCTGGTAAAGATGCATATAACAGATACATTGGCTCCCTACATTTTTCAGCTATCTTTTGTTAACTCTAGTGCATTCTGGTGCCATCCCACCACTTGTAAAGACAAGGGCATTGAATGACTTCCCATTGTCAATCACTCTTTGGTTGTGAATCCTTTTCTTTTTCATGTTGTTGGCAGATCTCTGCTAGGGGCTTCCCACAATAAGACTGTGAGGTAGAATGTGTAATCCTTATGTCAAAGAATGTTTCTCACAGCTCTTCCATAGTCCTTTCACAGAGATATCCAACCTTGCCTTGTCAGCACTCTTGACTTTTCTTTCAAAATCGTTTTTGTTGATTGGCAGAAGTGTGGGTTTTGTCTGAATATCTCTACAGACTTCTCTCATTATCTGTGCATGATAGTATCTCACCGAGTTGTGCCTCATTGAAGTGTAACCACCCAGTTTACATATGAGGCTGTGATCCACAGAGTTTGTCTCTCCCCAAGCACAGTGGATGGGTATGCCTTTCAACTTCCATTCATATCTCTTGCAGATGGCATCCATGAATTTTTGTTTGTTTAGTGTTCATCCAATCACTTTGATTGGCAAGGCTGACAGCCAAGAGGATGCCCCTTTTTTTATTGTTCCTGTTATAAGTTGTAATGAATGAAAAATATGTTCTAAAACTACTATGTCTATAGTCAATAGTCTGTACCTTTGATGGAACTTAGATGCAACTTTTGCAGTGGCTATATGTCTGTCAGCATACCTTCATATTTGAAAACTTATTTGTCTGCTGCCTATAACATGCCAGCAATGCATGACGAGTATGCAGTAGATTGTACTATGCTTGGTAGAAACGTACTAACCCAAAATCCTAAGCCTAAATCCTAAAGCTAAACCCTAAACCTAAACCTGAACACAAAAGTTTAGAACCAGAGGTTTGGTTTGGAACTACTACCAAAATGAAAGGCACCTGTTCATGGTGAGAGCCAAACTGAAAACCATTCGCACAGTAGACATAGACGTATCTGCCAGACTACCATGATGGTGTCGCTAGAGTTCCAAACTCAGCATTTTGTTTGAACCGTGTCACTGCTGGCAGACCTATAGCCACTTCCTTAAATTAACCCTGCCTAGGCATAGGCTAGGGTTTTCAACTGGCCTCAGTCCAGAAACTGCATTTCACATGTTCATCAAGAAGCAGCCCTCTTCTATAGAATGTGAGCCAAATAAATTCATTTCTGAAAATTTTCAGCCTTCAAAAACAAATTTAAACAAACATATAAATCATGCAAAATATTTTTAAATAAAACTGAGAATGAACATGACAACTGTTGTGCATGTACTGCACAGTTTAAAAGTTATTGCAATAAAATTATCAAAACTGCACAAAATTAGATATTTATCTTTGCTTTCACCTAGCTTTATTTTGTGGAAGTCAGTGAGACAGTTGGACATGGGCATGTACTTTATTAGATCGGTTTCTCAGATCACTTTATTTTATTTCTCTGCTTTGACTTGAACTGAACCAAAGTAGAAAATCCACATTAACACAGATAGGCCATGCTGAATGATAGAATCGTTTTGAATCCAAGCGTAGCAAGAGATGGATACTCAGCCATGTCATTACTGAACCAGTGGTGGTGAGGACTTGTATCACAGAATCTCTTCAGCAATTATAGGGTTGGAAATCTCCCCAGAACATATCTGTAAGTTGTGACACACTTACAGGTTACAATCCACCAGTTGAGAATTGCTGATCTGGGCGAAGCCACAGAAAATAATATCAGTTGCAGCCTTGTACATCAAGTTGCTGTTGTCTCACAGATGCAAAAGGTGGCTCTTTACATATAATACTCATGTGTATGTGTTTATATCACATCACAGGATAAAATATTAAAGCCTTCAATTGTTTGTTATTTAATGAATTTTAGCTGATAATGAAAGCAGATGATTTTGAAATGTCCAACATGATTTCATTCTAATTTGTGGATTTTGTATTGTTATTTTGTAAAACTTCGGAAAATACACTGTTTCAGAAAGTTATTTGAGATTGTTGAAAATGTCGGTTGTAAGTCAACAAAACAAGCTGTTAATAACAAAAATGTTACAATATTATTCCTATTTGATAATAACAGCAATAATGTAGGATCAGTTTTCAATACTGCTGTGTTCAATTTTTCTTAACTTCTTTGTGTGTGATGTATTTTTCATTTCCTTGTTCATAATTCTGGATTTGATTCTTCGAAGTTTTGTGACATACTTTAGTGGCAGTGTCTAAACGACCATATCTGGTTTTCGCTTTGGAAGGACTAAATGTCTGCATGTCAGTTGCTTCTGAGTAAAGGATTAAAGTGGTGATTAGTTTTTTCTAACCCTAACCTTTAAACCTAACCTTAATCCAAAACCCTAAACCTAAATCTGTGTCTTGTTTTTGAAAGTTTTGTTAAGACAATACATCAAAAGCGTTCTCAAAAAAGATTGTGAAAACATACAATCGTATTCTTATGTCAGAACATCCAAAGTGTCTTTTGTACTATCAAAGCCGATATAGCAAAGTAGAGATCTGAAGTGATAACACCTTGCACAGTAGTAGAAGTCACTTCCCACTTGACCTTGTTCATGTTGATGTGAAAGTCTCCAACTCAGTCTGATATGTGGCACCAAACCAAACATGGTTTTCAAAGCCAGATACAGTTTTTAGTCCTTCAAAAGCAAAAATCAGATATAGTCTTTTAGACATTACTGACTCTAGGTGAGTATGTAAAACACTCCAATTAAATTAATTTGATGTGGTATTGGCATAATTATGTGGTGCTAGCAATCAGTGTTGGTAATTATAAATTTGAAAACTTTGCTGAAGTATGTCATTAAAAATAATTAAGTGGAGGTTTATCTTGCTGATTTTCAGGATTTATTTAGCGCAACACAGAAAAAGACTTTCTCATTTCAATTATTATGTGTTGCAAGCTAATTTAAAATTAATCAAGGATCATCAGTGCGAAACGTATATCTTGAGAAAAAGTTTAGCTGTTAACAATTTAGCTTCCAGGCGATTTCAGCCGAAATCAGGCATATATAAACCAAGCATAATCCATCTGTCTTAGCAACAGCATAACTCCTCAGCAGATGCGCTAGAGCTGTTCAAGCCTTCAAAAGACTCAGCAATTCTTCAACTCTGCAATGAAAAAATATTTTTGGTTTTGGCCAAAAACCTACCTCACTTATGACGTCACTCACAAAAAAACTAAAACCCAAAACCAAAAAATTATTTTTTGCATTGCAGACTTGAAGACTTGCTGAGTCTTTAGAGGGTGTGAACAGCTCTCTGGTACAAGGGCTCAAACGGATTGGCCGGTCTTTTAGTCTGCACTCGAAAAAAATTTTTTTTGTTGGGGGTTGTAGATTTTTTGTGAGTGACGCCATAAATAAAGCAGTTATGGGGCCATTTTGGCTCATGTTGCCTGGCCTTGGTCCCAACTGCTAGGCCAAAGTGTTTCGCTAAAGATTTTATTGGAAACTAGGCTCGAGTCCAAGTCTTTTGAGTCTTTGATCGACTTTCTAGCGTTTCTGGTTCAAAGTTATTATCTAAAATAAACAAATTAATTAATCATCTAATTAGTTAATTAGTCAAATATTTTTATTACTTTAGATCATAACTTTTGAACCTGAAACCTCAATGAGTCATCCAAATTATCAAAAGACACGGATTGTAGCCTAGTTTCCAATAAAAACTTCAGCGAAATACTACCATTTAACAGTTTGCACCCAGAGCCAGGTAAAGTGGGCCAAGGTGGCCTAAAAGTCTTCCACTTGTGACGTCACTCACAAAAAATCTGCATCCCCCAACCAAAAAGTTTTTTTTTGAGTGTAAGCTACAAGACTTGCCGCGTCTTTTGAGACTTAGACCAGGTCTGTAGCACTTACCGGACCAGAGAAATTCCCATGCAAAGCTACGTGCATTTTGGTGTTTTTTTCTCGGAAATCCCCAAAAGTGGCCAGACGCCAGAGTGTTGAATGAATTTAACACGAGCATGCATTTAGCTAGTTATGCTCTGGTTTCTCTTGTTCCGTGATTTTCAAATCAGTGTATTAAAACATATCCTTTAACTCAAATTATCTATATGTTTGTAGTGGTCATGCCATTGCACAAAATCATAGTTGCACATCCTATAGGGCTTTCTTCTAATTCTAGAACTAGAATGCGTAAGAATCCTTCCAATAAGTATAAAGCACTCTAAGACTGTTGCAGCCTCTGCGCTGGCATTGCACTAAATACATGGTTCACCACAAACGGAATGTGCACGAAGAACAACACCCATATAAGTGGCGCGAACAAGCAATAATAGAGTGATCACTGTGTGTGATCTTTATTGTTGCTTGCTGCCACAGTGCGAAGCTTTGTGCACATGCCGCTCGGGCTTTTCCAATCGCAACAAAATGGTGCTGTGACCAGAATGTGAAGCTCGAGCCAAGTAAAACCTTCACAAAAAGAACTGCTATCAGTGCGATTCTTTGAAAAAGGAGGGGATGTTGTTGCAACCTCTCTGCTGGCATTGCGCTGAATGCACGTTTCACCACGAACAGAATGTGCGCGAAGAACAACATTCCTATATAAGTGGCATAAACAAGCAATAATAAAGTAATCACGGCATGTGATATCTATTGTTGCTTGCTGCCATAGTGCAAAGCTTTGCGCGCTTGCTGCTCGGGCTTTTCGATCACAAAAACACCACAGCTTATTTGTGTTATTTGCCAGCTCAGTAGGCATTGCTTGCAGATTGCATTTTGTCTGCTAGTTAATGGGGTTTTGCACAACATTCATTCTACCATATAACGTGCAACAGTTATGATCTTACTGAAAAGTGTTAAGAGGCTGGTAAAATGTAGGTTCATTATTTTATTTGCCAATGTGAAGAAAGTTGATAAACTATAAATTACAGTAAGGGCCACATAAAAATATAGTTGGAAATTTAGATGCATGGATAGCATGTTCATAAATTATGTTTAATGAAAAATACATCCAGTGGACCTGAGCATTTGATGGCACAACTTATTCATACCAATGCATATCTAGAAAAAAGAAAGCAAAACTGTTACGACTTTCCTGTCATAATCTCTATTAGCGGTTTAGTTCATTCTGTAAAAGATAAATCTCATTCATTTCTGTATTGCATGTGTACGTGTACAACTAAGGCCCCAGAAAATGATTCTTTTTAGAGTATTGCTTCATACAGTGCATGTGGAATTGTAGCATTGGGGAGCAAAAACAAGGTAAAGTTCCCCCTGGTTCTAAGAGTCTTCTACTATCTCCAGGATATGTGTTGAATAGTAAACAAACTAAGAAAAACATTATACAAAGTGCTTACCTTCATGCAATATGATATATTGCTGATGATATTTGAGTTTTTTTACTTGCATACCACTTCTATTCTTGGAACCAGTGTGCAGTGTACCTTGTGCATACCTGTTCATTAGACAAATGTTGTAGGACTACTCATTATTTTTTTTT
>JGI24158J21664_10007316_pt1 | contig 14664 bp, 9 predicted proteins | sample Ectturendosymbi3_FD_21664 | JGI IMG/M metagenome (IMG submission 21664) | reverse complement strand
CAAAGAGTTTTTGTAGTACAGACTTGTAACTTTGGAGATGTCTCCTACACATGCTTGACTTAATGTAGCTGAAGTTTTGTATCAATGTAAATAAAATTTGGGAGTTTTTGATTTTTGGTGATGACTGTTTTTTTGTGTCACCCTGTACTTAGCAAAATCTTCTAACAAGCTAGCAAAATCAATCACCTTATGCTTGTGAAAAACAGATGGACATCAGTTGTTGAATACGTGATATCTTATGCCAGTCCCTAATGAAGTGAATTTTTATTTTAGTTACAGGTAGCATTTTGACTGGTGGTGATGAAATGTTCATAGAAAACATTTTTTAAAGTTTTCTAAAGTTCTTGACTGTTTTGGAAATTGGATAGTTTCATGCAAAGTTCTTAACTGTTCAATGCAAAGTTATTTCTACAGTTTGATTGCTTTTTCTCACTTCTGTATATAATCTCTTCATGTGGAAAATTTCTGAAACTGGCTGCACCAAGTGGTTGTTTGTTCAGAAACAGAAGATTGGATTCCAGGTTCATACAGCACTGTCTTTATTACAAGAGTTGAGCAGTTTTTGGATCTATGTTGCGTTGGAATTGACTTTTCAAAGGCAATCAAAAGCTCAGCTGATGGTGGTGTTTGAGGAAGTGTAGTGAATCATGGTGGCTTCTTTAAATCCTTATTGGTTTGACAAAGCAGTAAGAAAATTTATGCTTCTCTTGATGTTGTATATTATTGTGTCATTTTATCACAAGGACTTCTCATGTATTTCTTGTGGTCACAAGTTACATCTAGCTGGATTGATGAGATAGCCATTGTCCTTTTGCTTAATATAGCATTTTCAATGTTCTCAAAGTGGAAAGGTACACCAAAAATCCATTGTACATGGAATCACTGCCAGATTTATAGCTGGGAATTGATACAATGGAAGTTGCAAACTATGCAAACTGTCACTTTGAATTGCTTTGTGTAGATTTATCTGAAAGCAATATGTGAAGTAACACAGTAAATTTCACATGAAAGAAAAGCAAATATGGGCAAGATAAGCATATTTCACTTGCTTTTGTGTTAAAAAAGTTCGAGGTAAAAACATTACCAAATTGCATGTGACCCTACATTTTCCAAAGATGAAAAAATGCTATTTTTTCAAGAAAACTTACAATTAAAATTTATTTTTTGTGCACAGCTAATAATAAAAATTCATTGTAACCATGTGCATGCAAAAATGCTTAGAATTTTCTGGAATATTTTATAATATTTGTTGCCATTAACAAAAAGGTTATAACACATTCTTGTATTTGATAATGCGGGATTTTTTGTATAATTGCTGTTTTTTCCAGATTTGAGATTCTGAAATTTGTAAAAGCATGCTCTTGAATATATTTATAGACATATGCAAAGCATTTAATATAGTTGTCATCATACATATGCAAAATACTATTTTCAAAAAAAGTTTAATGTTTAATGCAAAATACTATTTTCAAAAAAAAAAAGTTTAATGTTGTTCCACCAATATTCAATTTGCGACCATACTTTCAGTTCATTTACAGGATTGAAAGTTTGAATTGTAGTTTGTGTTATGTAAAAAAGTTAAATATTTATTCTCCATTTTTCGCTACATTTAAGAAATGCTGTGTGAATATTGATGTGTTTTTGTTTCATATGTGTCTGTGTTTGATCCAACATTGTATTTTATGAATAAATGATTTAAAGTACATATGTTTTGTTAAGCTTCAGAATCAAAAGTACCATGTATAAAGAACTATGTAAATACATGGAATTATGAAATTTTACTAAAATTTTCTGCGATTAAGTAGCCTAAGTTTTAGACATGTTTACTTTTTTAAGGCACTGCTTGTATTTATACATTTCACTCAACACTATATAAGCATTTACTTTTGTTTTTCTCAAAAAAATGCTGTAATAAGAATTTTTATTTCATGAAAGTAAGGTTAATAACTATTACAATCTCCATCTTTCAACTGCTTTTATCTATAGTTATTTTGTAGACCACACGTCAGCTGTTGGTAACATGCATGATCTTCAGTTTTGTTTCTGTGAGCTGCAATACTCCAAAAACATTCAGATGGTTTCCACCATTGAAGTTTGTTACAATCACAATAGATATTGTGACTGGTATAGCGTTTGTCGTAGAAGTCTGCATGAAGTTGTGCAAACAAAAAGTTCAAGAGGTGAGTATGTTCAATAGTCTTCTTAATATATTATTACAGAGCAGTGATGTGTTTGTTTATTTGTAAGCCACTTGCATGGCTTGCAAGTTATTCTGTGTGTTGCGTTTATGACCCACAAGTATTTCTATTCATTCAGTTGCACATTGCTATCCACTACATACGTTTTGTTGAAATGAAAGAATCACTGTTTTGTTCATAAATAGCCATTTTGGAAGACACTAGCAAATTCGGGAAAGTTTTAAGAGCCATTCTTTTTGGTTTCATAAGCTATGATTTTCCTATCAATCTTGTAGAGGATATGACCTTAGATATTTCTTTTCCTTTCTGAATAGATTTTGCATTTACTCTACAGTTATTGGGTTGAATAAGTGGGGGATTAACAGTTCATTGAAGATTTAAATGAATGGCATGGAACCTGCAGCCAACGGGCAAAATGTGACCCATATCCACATTTGAAATTGCCTACATCAAAAAATTCATTACCTAATTTGCAACACAACATGGCACCAAAACGAAATTCATTTAGTTAAGAAAAGTCTCTCCTGCTCATAGTTTTCTATCCTTATTTTCCTTAGGAAGATAAAGACAGAATTTTACCATAAAAATAAGTTTTTTTTGTGGCTTGCCAACAATATTCAAATACCTTGGAATGTTATTCACAAGTGATGGAAGGTGGAACAAGGAGAATGATACATAGATTGGAAAAGCATCTGTAGTTTGTTGTAAGCTTTATCACTTTGTGTTAATAAAGCAAGAGTTTTCAGACACCACAAAACTTCCAGTTTTTAAATTGGTCTTGGTTCCAATCCACATCTATGGTCATGAGTAGTTGGTAATGACTGAAAGAATACTATCCCAAGTGCAAGCAACAAAGATGAGATTTTTGTGAAGAGTTAATTCTGTGAAACTTCATAACAAAGTGCAAAGCTATGCAATTCGTAAAACCCTGAATGCTGAGCCACATCTCTGAATTAAGAGATCCCAGCGTGTTGGTTCGGCCATGTGTACAGAATGTTCCACGAAAGATTGGAGACACAAATCCTGCTGGTTGCACGCAAGGGAAAAGAGCCTGGAGGTCATCCGAGAACCAGGTGGAGTGACTACATATCTGACCTTGCTAGGTCCTGCTTTGATATGGAACTAGCAGAATAATATTGACTACTGTGGTATTTTGAGTTTTCATAGGGCAGCTGGCTCTGCAACCATCCTGAGAAGAAACGTGGGCATGAAAATAAATGAATGAATTTGGGTTTTCCATATTAGAAACTGCTTAACTTTACATGCTGTTAATGCAGGCATGGATAAACTACAGACCGCTGAACATTTTTTGTGGCCCTTGTATACACAATGCACACTTTGGCATAAAGTAAAATATGGTAGTACATAAAGCAGTCAACCTGTAATAAAATACCATCTTATTGATAAAATAATCTAAGTTTGACTAATAAGAATGTAAATATAGCAAAAATGAACAACATTTAAGCATATTACATTGTATATTTAAGATACAATTAGTGAAATCTGGCCAAGTTGGTGTTTGTTGCTTGGGTACTGATAACACAAGGTGGCTCTCACTGCAAGAGTTTGACCACCCCTGTTATGGTGGATTATTAACTCCTTTTGTTTCTTTTTTAGGGAGAAGGTAGAAATGGTTGTAAGCTATTATTTGATGGTGTCGTGGTGATTTTTATTTGGATATCAGTTGCTTTGCAGGTATTCATGTGACTAATGATATAAGGTTTATAGGCGTTTTGTTTTATCTTGTTTTTTTTTATCATAAATCAAATTGTTTTTGAAATGACCAAAAAAAAGTAAGTCAATCCAGTCATATTGTTCGAAAAGGCAGGTTAGTGATTACTGTTTTCGCGAGTTTTAGTGCTATTTTGGGATAAATGACCAAAATGTCTCAGCAAAAAAAACCCAGGTTGTGTTTCAAATGTTTTTTCCTGCAGTACCTTTCTCAAATGAATCCTTTGTTTCATAATGATTGTGCATTACATTTTATGTAATAATAAACATGATTGCGTTCTCATAAAAGACTTTACAGCAGTGGTTCTTAACTGGGAAGGCACGCTTCCAGGGGAGTGCGAGCCCTTACATTCTCTGCAACATGGAAAGTTTTTAAATAGGAATGTGTCTCTTCCAAATACATGTTGTTTGGTTAGTTCCAGCAGAGATGGAAGTCAGAGTACAGTTCGTTGAAATTTTTCAGGTCAAATTCGAGCTGCCTGCATGCAAACACTCAGGGGTGCTACTAGAGCAGCTATGTCCAACCCGTGGCCATCGGGCCGCATGCGACTCAGACAAAGGTTTTGTGCAGCCCACTTTAGGTTTTCGCTGTAGTAAAAGTATCCTACATACTGACAACTTGTCCATATTTTGATAATCTTGAATTTGATATTATGTTTGCAGGTGGTCCTCATTGCCACTTTATCACGTCTGTTACCATTGCAGTTAGTATTCAAACGATTTCAGGACATTAGCTTTGGCTAAATTTAGTTTTCGAAGATCAGAGTAGGCCATTCAATGTGCGGCCCTCATCAATATGTTATTCAATGTGCGGCCCTGGTTAAGATAGTGACATAATTTTTGGCCCAGTAAGCCATTTGGGTGGGACATAGCTGTACTAGAGGGACTATTTCGTCAGCAAACCAAGTCCTTTTAACAATAACATCTGTGTCGTTCTCGCATCTGAGAACAGCATTGTGCGCATAGAATTTCAAGGCAGATGGCTGTATCACAGAGCGGCTTGCCTAATTCCAGATAGCATGAATGCGTACACTGCACAGCTGCATGCAACGTGGTATACTGCTATGACTTTCTGTAATTCGTTGAGTTTTCTACAATGTGGCTGTACACCTGCATGATACTAATTTTATATAGTACTCCCGCCGTGTTCTGTTATGCGACAGTGTATAGTTATGATGATTCAACTACACTTGAGCCACACTCTTGTCGAATGGGATAGCAGGTTTTTAATCTGGCTTGGCAGCTACAGGCTACCGTATGATGTTGACTTCTCGGCCAAAGAAAGATATTAACTTTTTTTTCTGGCCATCCCAATGGTGACATTCAGCTGCCTATTCTCGGAACTGTGTCTTTCATTCACATTAAAGTAGAGCGAATAAGTGTTTAAGTCTACAAATGAAATTAACATAAATCTATTGAAATGTCCAGTTTATGTGATTAACTGGACTATTTTTTAACGTATGAATGGTTTTCGTTTGAGATTAGAGAATCTTACGTGAAAATGCGGTTATGGCATTTAACCCAGTGGCTCCCAAAGTAGGGTAAATTATCCCCGGCAGTAATATGTGATTTTTTTCGTGGTAAGGCACAACCAAAACCACAATGTTGTTCTGTATTATGAGCGACCACTGCAAAATATTGGGGGTAATAAGACATAATTGCTACTTTGATTTGGGTAACAGCTTGAAAAAGTTTGGGAACCACTGGTTTAACCGATAAACAATTAGGCAAAGTAATCTGCATTCACTTTATGAAGTAGTTTGCCCCTTGCAAAGATATGCAGAGTGAATAAAATAAGCAAAGAATTTGCAAAAGTTGACGCAAGTCTAAAACAAGCAACTGCAACACAATAAGCATTGGAACTGGATTGGGAACATGCATATCTGTAAACACCGGTAAATCTTGCACAAGGTCACTTAAAGAAAGTGTTTTCCATCTAATGTTGCAAAATAATGTTGCAATAATCAGTGGCCTATGATTTTGGGTGTAGGCCTCTACACAACCTGCCATGGCGAGCAAGTGTTAGTACAGTTATCAGGTTCAATGCAACATTTTCTAACCTATGCCCCTGGGTTATCACCTGCGTGTCAAGCGACCTAGTGAGGCCAGGGCCCTGACATGGGAAAGTGCCGCCCCGGGGCGAGTCGAAAATTGCCCCCTCCACCACCATTACCACCACCAGGTGGTGGTAAAGACCATGAAAGACTGTTTGCTATTCTTTTTTTCACCAAAAGTGCCACCCTGGGGCATTGCTCCCTCCGCACCCCCCTTGTTGGGCTCTGAGTAAGGCCTTGTGAAAAAATATGTAACACGTTTTTGAACGATGCAGGAAGTCTAACAATGTATGGTTACACGCTTTGATGTAGTCAGATTGTTTATATTCATTCTTATTCTTTGAACACTACAACTGCATTTTACTGTGCGACTGAATGCTCAGACGTCACAGTGTTGAGGGCATGCGCGTGCCACAGTACTTTTGTACTTTACCTGGCGTTGACCAGGGTTGGACTTGGTGTCTTAATCTGGATGTAGTATTGTACCACGTGTGATAGGTTAGCGAACAATAGTGTTCAGGAAGTGTCTGTAACCCTGTTTTTTTCCTCTAAACTCACTATTAATTGTTCTGTTGTGTCTGCTTTTATAAATCTGCATTGTGCAGACTGTGTGTACTTGTACTCTGTGGACTTAATGTGTCTGTTACAAATCCTTAAAATGAAGTAAATTTACCAAGAAACACATTTGCTTTTACAATGTATTTGAAGTCAGGGGGGTGTGAACCAAAGGAAAACTGCTTAGGGGAGCGTGGTGGAGAAAAGGTTAAGAACCACTGCTTTACAGCATAGCTTTGAGCAGCTGTCTCACTGTGGATTAAATATGTTTGCTAATTACTCAATGGACCTATGAAAAATCTTCCTGTTTTACAATTCCAAAAAAATCAAACTGAGATAATTGAGAAGTAGTGAGCTTAAGGATAACTCTTGGTTATGGTACCATTCAGAAAAAAGGTTTGGTCATATGTATAGAATATCTCTAAAGTGCTGACATTTAAGACACACAAAAATGAAGCATAACTTAATAAATCACACTGTACCGTCAAATTCTAGCTGCATTTTTTAATTCCTCACTCCTGAAGAAATATAAATGGACAGTTTGTTCATTAACTTTGCTTGAGGAATGGTGGTAATGCAGGGGTGTGGTTGGGCGGGAATGCGTGAGAATAGCGTACCCACCCTTTTTATGTGTGGGAACATATTCCCACAAGTTTTTCATAATAACCTGAGATGAAGATATGTATTTTTAGTGCATAGCTCTAAGTGTCACATAAATGAACAAACAAAACCCATCAAATAAATGCTTACAAGACAAGCTATCTCTTGCGTAGCGGCTTAGTATAATTGTGTAATTACTGATAGTGGAATTGTTTTACATGAAACTGGCTAGTTTTTGGGTGCTGTTGCCACATTTCTTTTTAGCACTATACTCCTGGTGATTTGAGTGATTTCTGTAAAAACAACAAGTACCCAACAGTGCCACTACTGCCATGATGCTTCTTTGAAGGCAATTGCTTTATTTGATTAGCTGAGTAAACTATGAAGTAACTTAAGTTGAGATGTTTGAGTTTGTATTGGGCATAACTAAAGTATATATCTTTGAGTGATGAAAGTTTCATCACTCTGGGATACCATCTATGCAGTCATTTATTTCGCTGAAGAAGGGGGCCTGAGGATTATTTTCTGGGCTGTGACCATTTTCAGTTCCCTCTAAAACCATGATTTGCAATTTGCATCACAATATTTTGCTTTTACCCAATGAATCTTTCTTAAATTTTGCAAATCATGTGAATGTTTAGATCTTGACCAAGATGGGGCCCTCATACCTAGATGTCAAAATGTGACAAATATACACTCTGCCCAAAACTTTTAACCAACACTTCCTAGCACAATTCTGCAGCATAATCTGAAAGATTAGGCTGGAAATATCTAGAGTACAGATTTTCAGACCTACAGCTTGTATAGAAATTAAGTTGGGCTTCCAAAATCCTTTGAAAATGAACACGGTGATCCACAGGACCAAAAATGGAGGGTGGTCCTTGAGTTTGAAGGGCCATAAATTCTAAACCGCCAGGAATTTTGTTCTGAGACTTGGGGATTTTTCATTGCTCTCATAGAGTCACAATTGGTGCAATTTTGAAGAAAATCTGAGGCAATGCATGTAACTTTTCACAATATTAGTTGAGTTTGGCTGGAATGACCCAGTGTAGTAAATTCAGATTTTAAAACATTAAACATTTTACCAACAAGAAACCAACATCGGCATCTGTTTTTTTTAGGCGCAACTGACAGTGATATTTTTGCCATTCTAGTATTTGGTTTCCACAAAGGTGGTGTGGTTTAGTCAATCAGCAAAACTTTGATTGGTAATGATTTCACATTCTCAATCTTGAAAACATTTTCAGATAGGATCTGGTATTGGATATTTTCTAATATGCAACGCCATTATCTTTGCTGTAACATGAATGCTAATTTAATTGTTTTTGATTTCCTATAGATCATTGAAATGACTGAATTGGTTGAAAAGGATTTCCCAAAGAGTGTTTTCGGACTTATGCGAATGCCTAGAGTTCTGATCTTGTTGCGAATACTACGATATTTCAGCCTTCAATTTGAAAGTGGTACCCTTACAACTATTGTTGTGTGAGTAAATAAAATAAATCTATTATGGGTTGTGATATTGTTCATGCCAATTTCTGAAAAACAGATAAATCTTGTATGATTGATGGATGCATGAGAAGGTGTTTGTGCTAGGCAAGCATTGTCACAGACCAGTGGTTCTTCACTTTGTTGGAACTACTAAACCCAGCAAGTTTTATCCAAGCATTCATAGAACCTTTTCATAATAAAAAATAATGATTTTTTCAAAAGATTTATACATAGTTTGGTATATACTGAACCCCTGAGACTGGCTTTACTGAACTCCTGGGGTTTGATCAAACTTTAGAGGTTAAGGCCTAGTTCCACAGAGTATGGCTATAGCATGAAATTTGTTTTGATTTAAAAGATATTCTTGGCTTGCTCATAACAGTGATGTGGCCTTGCATTAGAATTAATATTAAGAATTTTAACATAGTTTTTCCAGTTAATTTTTTTAACTTTTAGGTTACTTATTTGGTGCATTGGCCTACTGTGTTGGCAAGACTATTTTAGCTTAACCAGCATTGTGTAAAGAAAATTATATATACATCACCAGCTTTTCCTGCTTTTCAACTTTGTTTCAAAACTTTTTATCAGTCCATTTTGGAAAACTAAGTTTCTAGATTTTTAACTTTTTTGCTTATCTGTAGAACTAAATGTGCTGGTATGACTTGTTGCTAAATGTAGGCGAGCTGGACATCAAATTGGAGGTGCAACACTTTTCCTGTTGTTCTTCCTGCTTTTGTATGGTCTACTTGGTGTTCAGTTATTTGGATATCAGCCATATCGTTGTGTGAGGAATGGAACTGACCCAAAGTAAGTTGCTCAACTTAGCGTAAAGAAATCTAACTGTTCATGTTCAAAACATGTACATGAAATACAATTTAAATGGTTAGGGTAAGAGTGTCCAATTAATGGAAGAGTACTTCATTAAGCTCAAAACTTTGAAAATAGACGCAGCATAATGTGGACAGTGATGCAGATGTTTGAACTAGTGATATTGGGTTGAATAGTGCAAACAGAAAAAGTTGCTTTGCCACTTTGGAAGCTTCAACTTTCCAATGCTCCTTGTGCTCTCCTTGTGCTAACTCTGGAAAATTTGTTATAATAGCAGAACTGGTCAACAAGAATGAAATAAATTGTGCTCACATGTTGATTTTAAACAAGCATCTGTAGTCCTTCCGTACTGCCATGTATCAGCAAAAAAAGCTGCAGAGATGTTTCAGAAACTATACAATCAATTGTTTGTTAAAACCAACCAGGATGATTAATGAAATGCTAGAAGCATGCAAAAATCCCAACGTTTGTGATCACCACAGAGTTGTCTGCAGCATTTCAGGCAGTAGTTGTACCTACAAGTGCTTCAGTAGAATGAAGTGGGCTTTTACTAAATGGAAAAACATGCAATTTATATTCCAAAATATATTCCAACCAGAAAAGAAGTTATTTAACAAATTAAAAAAACGTATTACTTTATTGGAGCATAGAGTAACCGGTCAAAGACAGAAACTGTTGCGTTTGATACAAATTTTTGAAAAAGGTATCACTTTTTACTAACACTCTATCTAATGTTTTTAATAAAGAGTAAAGCTTATTCCAAATGTCTGTAAAGCTGCATTTGGGTGCCGATAGCTTATGAATTGTTTAGTGTTTTGACATGGTTTTACTGCTTCATGGTTTTTATTGGTATGATTCATTCCATTGTTGTGGTTGATCTGCTGTTTTTCCCATGTATCATGTGCGTTTACTTGCTTCCTTATTATCATGCTTTCATTGAATTTTACTGCTGGCACGTTTTGCTTTTCATTGTTTTTATCTCTCTGATTGACTGAACAATCGTTCTGACAGCTGCTACTTTTAGGAACATTGTTTACTTGTCATTTGCCCCGATGAAGGCCTGCTGTTCAGCAAGCTAAACTGTTGTCATTATAAAATCAGCAGTTGAGCAAAATTAATTTGTGTTCCGGAAGCCTTACACGAGCTTTCTTTTTTGCCAACTCTTTGTTGGTATTGTTTTAATGACTTACTGGAATGTCTTCTTGTGAATTGGTGTACAGCTGTGCAGTATGAAGAAGTCTGCTCACAATAGACATAAGTTGTTTATTACAATCCTTGCCACTGCTGCAAAACGCTCTTAAGTTTGTTTCACCTCTTCGTATTGGAATTTTCTGCCAGGATTATAGATCAAGGGTTTAATCATGAAACTTTTTCTTGGGTGTATTTTTATCAAAATCAAGCAGAAATTGATTGTCAAATTTTGCTCTTGTTTGCTTCTCCATTCCAGAAGAAACATTTTATATCATCAAAGTTTAATTTCAGTGTTTGTGATCTGGGATCTACTGAGCAGACATTTTTGTGCAATGTTGTTACAGTATCTTGATACATAATAGTGAAAATCAACTATATCTGATGTAATTCAACTATTGATGTTTATCAGTCCAGTTAGTTAATTATTTTGCATTCATGCCAGAGTGGTGTTAACTTCTTCGTGGTGATGTTGTTTTTCCAGTATGTCCAGAGATTCCACTCACAGGAAAGCAGGGAACTGCCTGATTTCATTTACATTACAACCTCATAGACTTCAATGTGTGATGTTATTTTTTCAGCAATGTTTCCATGATTGACCTAGCAATTCCTGACACTACTTGTTCTCCTATGGACTCTTCCATGTGTCCGCCGAAATTTCAGTGTAAAAAATTAAGCCTGACTTTGGAGCAGAAAGGCTATGGTGCATTTGACCATATATGTTAGTACAACATACTATAGTGTTTGATGTTGTCCTGTGTCGTGTACAGTGTTGTTACTGACTTCATCTCAGTTGTTGTACACTCAGTGTACTTGCAAGATACTTTTATAGTTTGAATAAATTGCCTAGAAAATGTTCAAACTAAATGCAACATTTAGTGAAGGAGAAACACTACAAGGGTTAATGTTTCTGATTTGTACAAATTTGAAGCATTTTTACACAAATTTGCAGTGTTTATTGACAAAGTATCTGAACTATAAACACCATCAAATAGCAAAATCGGTTGATGTTGGCTGTTTCAGTTTTAAGGAGTTAGAAATGATTTAGATCCTGCTCAATAATACAAATTATGTGTGGTATTTGTAAGAACCTCCATCTATGGCAATTGAATGATTTTCACTGTGGCAAGTATTTTGCATTCTTGTTAACATTTTTCAGTAGAAAACGGACAAAGCACATCCTCCACCCTGTACAGTTAAAAAAAGTGTTAGCGCAATACATAGCCGTACCTTTTCATGTGTAGTGATTGCCGCATGACTGCGCTTGCAGTGGTCTGGGTGCAAGGCCTCTCCTACACAAATGTGCCCACATAAACGCCTTCCCGTGGCACACCCAAATATCGCAGAAGTTGCTGTGTAAATGGCACTACCGGTTTGTCAAACGGTATAATTTGGACAGTTTCTACCACGAAATGCGGAAAATTAATCAAACGCATCGCGCATCGGTCGTCGCGCTCGTGACCAAGGACCGCGTTCAGGCTTTAAGCAGAGGGGCCCGTTCGAAAAATTTGCAATGCTCACCCGGATCAGCTATCCACAAGTGAAGGCCTCAAGTTGCGCCTGCTACGCTTCTGGGGAGGCGAACACGGACAGCGCAGGGTACTTCTACTCCAGAAGACTTGCCACGCGTAAACGGCAATCTTGCTATTAGTAAGTATTCAGAAACTGGAACATCACTTCAGTCACAGGAAAAGACCACGAACTGGTCTAGGAAGCCCAACGATATTCCCTGAATGTTGTTGGCATCTCGTCGACAAAGCGTTGTGGTCCTAATACTGTAGAGCTTGACGATGAATGGAAACTCTTCTACTCCGGGGTTGAACCAGTTTTCCCAGGCTGTAGTGGGGTATTTGTAAGCACTCAGATAGCAAGTTTTGTAGATCAGGGACTGGGAACGTGCAGCTCGCATGCCCATTTAATTTGGTCCACGTCAGAATTTTCGTTCCCCAAATTTTGTTAGATTTGCGTCTTGAAGTAAGAAAACGTTTTGTGTTTGCCTGTCAGAGTAAAAAGGCATGTGTATTTGGTTGTATTTTTTATCACAAGATATCGTTAGGAATTTTTGAGGCCCGTCCATGATATTGCACCATTTATGCAGCCCGCGGTAGCAAACAGGTTCCAAACCCCTGGTGTAGTTGAATCGATCACACTTGGATGAAAGGTGTGCATATTGAGATTGGAGTTGTTAGACCGCTTCCTGTGTTCAATACCGGTATACAACCCAAAGTCAACTGCACAGTATCTGGATTTCGCGGAAGGAATTAGTGGTGTTCTGCGTCTGTGAACGGTTAAAACCAAGAATCCACGTTTTTTGTTGAAGACTTCAATGCAGACGTTGGGAACGATGAGGAAGCATGAAAGGGTGTGAATGGCCAACGTCGTGATGTTGGCGTAAATGACAACGGAACGCTCCTGCAACCCTGCTGTAGAAACACCTGTGCTGTAGCCAGTGTTGTAGAGCCATAGGTAAAATATCCTACTCCTAGCTTCCAAAATTTTCCTACCTTTCCACAATTTCCGACACCGACTCCGACTCGTTAACACAGAATGAATGAAGTTTGGCTGTCAGTAATTTTGTAGCAACTCGCAATCAACAGAAATTGTGGTGCACANCAAGAATTCTGTTTCAATAAAAGTTTCAAAAGAAATTGTACCATTCCAACAGGCGCGAGAGTTAGGATTCCTAACTTGGGAGTGCGATGTAAAATAATTCATTTACACTTTGGGAGTCAGATAAAAAACTCCGTGTTCTTAGGAATCCGACCCCACCCAACAACTTCCGACTCTTTACCACTCCGACTCCGCAACCCTGGCTGTAACAACGCATTGTGCATCATGAAAACATTCTTCCAACACAGATTTGCACAAGTACACCTGGTGCAGAGCATCATTAGGTCAATAGTCACTCATTACTTTCTGTATAATTTTGACAAACTCGTTCCAACCAGTGTTGAACGTTCGTGTCCAATGGGGAGCAGAACTGTCGACCGATCAACCACCTGTTGGTTTGCAACTTGCGTCTTGAAAAAACAACAGAACCTACGGAAACATGCAGGACTAGGGATGTCCTACCCAGTGGTGGGTTTGGGGTTGGGGGAGCCCGAGGCAAGACTAAAAAGGGGGGCCCTCTGATGACGTCATCGTATTCAGCCAACCGTGATAATCACATTTTGATTTGCCTAAGATACGGCCACCCAAGGGTATGTTCCTGAGACTATGGCATACCTGAAATAGCAGAAGGAGAAAATGCAAAAGGGTGTTCATGATATACAACTTTGAAAACACTGAAAATTTGGAGGATAAGGCTGGTAACACATAAAAGTTAGGCAATAGCAAGTTGGCATTTTCATAAAATTATCAACATAGCAAATACTTCAATCTCTAAAAATCATCATTAGGTCTGAAATATTACCATTTGGTATAAAAAGTTATCATATGGTACAAGTAGGCCTATTTGCTCTTATTTGATAGGGTCTTTTCAGAACTTTGTGGAAGATTTTAACCTATATTCTACAATTTTTTAGTTAGAGAAGTTGGTTTGAAGCTTTTCTTTATTTGTTCATTGGAGATGGTGGTGGGGTCGCTTTGAAAGGATGGTACTTACACATTACAGTTGCTGTTGGCGGCCCTTTGACAGCATAGCAGCCTACGTGCACATTGCAATTGCTGTTTGTGTCCCCTTTGAAAACATATTATTTACACATTACAGTTGCTGTTGGTGGTCACTGTGAAAGCAAAGTACTTATACCTTAAAGCAGCTGCAGGGGGTCCCTTTGAAAGCAAGTTGCTGTTGGGGGCCCCCTTCGAAAGCGAGGTACTTAAACATTACAATTGTTGTTGGAGGCCCCTTTGAAAGTAAGGTTTTTGCACATTACAATTGCTGTTGGGGCCTCTTTGAAAGCATGGGATTTTACATCACAATTGCTGTTGGGGGTCCTTTTGCAAGCAGAGTACTTCCACATTTCAGTGGCTGCTGGTGTCCACTCTGGAAGCAAGGTACTTACACTTTAAAGCTGCTG
>JGI24158J21664_10007315_pt1 | contig 14665 bp, 11 predicted proteins | sample Ectturendosymbi3_FD_21664 | JGI IMG/M metagenome (IMG submission 21664) | reverse complement strand
TTGATGATACAACCACTTAGTTTGGGTTTACTTGTTTTTGCTTTTTTCACTTCTGTGTACATGTCAATTACTCCTTGATCGATTTCTACTCCAGAATGCATTTTAATCGAACTAGGATAAGGCTATTTCAAAGAATGCTGCAAATGCACAAAATTGTTAGTGAACCTTAATATCACTTCCCATTGTACTTAATACTCCTGAAGTGGTACTTACACAGTAAATCAAGGGATAACTGTAAAATGATTTTGAAAACCATTAGAAATAAACCCAGATGCTGCTACCAAAATGTATATATATAGGCAGAACAGCACATAAATTACTTTTGCAGAATGGCAGACTTGATTGCAGGCATTCAACTAAGCCACCTTAATAGCCAGTGGAGACAGTTGTTTGGAATCTAGTCTGCTAAGCAACTGCATGGCTAGGACTTTTGGCTGCCCTGGGCATAAGCAAAGAGATTTCATTTTTCTGATTTCAGGACCCTTTAAATTTTTTGAAATCAGACCAGCATGTGCAGTTATTGCTGGCGACTCGCGCCTATTTAAGGTTATCCGACAGTGTTCTTTGATAAGCTAATAAGGCAGTTCCTCATTTATGGTCTGCCCGCCCCGAGTTTGTTCATTGTTGGTAAACATATCACAATACACATTACACTACATGTTGTTCATCTTTCTGGATTGCCTTATGAAGTAGTAGTCCTGACACTTAATGGGATTGCTGCTCCCAATATGATCAAGATTCTGCAGGTATAACAATTGCGCGTGACGTACAATAAATTGAGTATTATTTGACGAGGGGAAAAACGTCATGTCCAATAAAGGATAAGATCGTACGCATGACGTTATTAGTATAGAGCAACCAAATGTTGATAAAGTCGAAGATCTTCTGCGTTTTTCAAAGTTAATAAAACGTCCGCAAACCAAATTTCACGCTGATACCACGAGCTAGTCCAAAGTTATGAAGTCAAAAACATCAGAATTTATTATCAGGTCAAAATTTATCGTTGGGTTAAAATTTCTTGCAGCACAGTTTTTTTGTTCTTGATCGATATTTTATTAAAGTTACAACAGCAGTTGTTGACATGCTTGTGCAAGTTTGTTGAAATTCTGACATAATATTGGATTTTTTTACGACTTTTGATGTAATAATGTTGTTTTGCCACTATTGGACGATTATCAAAGTACGCTAGGCGTGGTAGTACTTAATGCTGAAGTATACAAGGTAACAATGTAGAAACTTCTCAGTGATTTCAGGAGATTTTTTGACACTGGAAATTTCTCTTGTGCGTTTGGATTGATTTGCGTCTGCGGTTTTTACCTCTGGTATGGTTGGGTCTTTCACACTTTTGATTTTTGTTTCATTTCAATAAAAAAAATATTTTTAACCTATCGGTTTGATTTCTAGTGTATGCTTTGTATTTCGCGTTTCAATTTCAAATGCAGGAATTTTATTGGTAAAAATAAAGTCAAATTTGTAAATTATAAAGTCAGAATTTTAAATTTTTAGGTAAATCAATTGGTTGCCCTAGTTATGAGTAATTGTTTAGATAGTGAAAATTTTCTCCTAAAAAAGTGGTTATCTTACTGCACAATGCAGCAATTAGTCTATCGGCAACATTGTGTTTTTAGTTAAGTGATAAAGGGTCATGATCAGTGTATTTTTCTATTTACTGCTCCGCTGATCGCAAGCATCGCTGAAATATTTTGCACTGGAGTTTTCGCGAGCATTTTTGCCTTTTTATTGTGTAAATTAACTACGCTTAAAACACTTGTTGACAAGAAGGTCCCGTCGAGCACGCCTCGACAATTGGGTAATTTTCCTCTCGTGCTTTGAAGTTGACGGTCAAATTGTAATTGAACGTGGATTCTGGTGGAGGTACAACATTGAATGGTGTTGCAATCTGCTGGTAGATCAGCACAGGTCTTAGCAAGACATCTCTACAAGGCGCAAATTCAAACAACCACAATTAGTCAAATTGGCATCCAACATTCGTGAACGCACAGCTGACCCGAAGAAGGGGACGGCCCAAATCCAAATTTCAGACGTTTAACGAGGGTTAGTTCAGTGAAGAATCCAGGAAAACTGGTTATTTTTCAAAACCCATTCACCACAAACTTCATTGTCTTTTCTTGATGAAACATCAACGTAAAGACGCTGATGTTGGAATTTTTGCAAATTCTCAACAAAAATTTCCTCAACTTTGCCTACCGCGCCATGCCTTTTTTACACGTAACCTCCCCCATCTTTTCTGACACTACACCACTGAGTACGACACGCGTGAACTTTTGCAGATCTTTTGCTTCCACTCTTGAGTTACACAATAAAACGCAGGCAATGCGTGCCATTTGTGAACAACGGTTATTTGTCTTACATCGACATTTCGCACTTTCAGATTAAAAAAATACGGGAATGAGCTGTTGCGCAAACGTTCCCGAACATTTCTTCTTGCATTCGTTGGAAGCCTGATTTTTAACGACACACTTGCCTAGTAAGGTATTTTCACCCAGACACAAACATCAGTCTACTGTACTGGGTGAAGCTGGGCCGGCCCAGCAGAAAATATCTGTATGCATAAAAAGGTCAAGGTGTTTGGTATGAAGCTCTTCAACGTACGCAATAGCAAAGAACCAACACGCAACAGCACAGCTACACGTGATTATTGCAATATTTTGGTGATAGGACTTGGGTAATGGTGGTTATACCAGTGCACAACCGCATCAGCTTTAGAAAATGATGTTTGTGGTTTGGAAGCCCTTAGATCTTTTGTTTTACTTGCAAACATTCTTGCAAGGCCATTCTGTCGCAGGGCTTCCCCCAAACAACTTTTTCTTGGCGCAGCACGGACGCGATTAACCATTTACCAAAATCTCAGTCGGTTCACGCCGTATATAGGCAACGTTTGTGCCACTGCCTATCCTATCAGCTCAGCGTGCTGGAAGTGTAACGAGGAACGGTTGTTTGGTGTTTGCGCTCACAGCCCGGCAGAGTGAACTGTACGTGGCGAAAAGTTAATCTTTAATGATCGCCCGCCGGACGTATTGAGCGCGATCGAGCAGCAATACGTTGATCGGGCGCGCGAGCGCATGCCCGTGGGCTTCGATTTGTTTGAGTAGTGACAGAGCGTCGCGCTTTCAAGGATCGATCCGAACAAAAGGGCTTTCACGTTGGTGTCACAACTCTTAAAAGTGAAGGAGAATTGCTGATGCGGAGCTTATTGCTTTCACATACCGTTCGTTGCGCTTTCACACGGATCACATATATGGCAAAATTTCCCACTCTAGCGTTGGGCAACAGCCTGATAAACCACAAAGTATGTAAGGTTCCGAAATTATTGAAGTGGTTTGGGACGATTTCGATCGTTGATGAATCTTACAAATTTTTTGAGAAAGAAGTTTGTGTTCTCTAAACTTTAAAAACACGACAGTGTTCTGCTCCCCAAGCCTCTCCTTTCGCGATTGTACCCAGAGGAGCATATCTCAGCAAATAAAAACAATGTAGTGCTTTTGCTGTAAACAATTCCACTTTTGAAAAGTTTTTGTCGCAAGGCTGACAAGGCTTCGATAAAACATTTTACAGTGAGCAAAAAAGCTCTGTGCCGCTGCTCAGCAGTAAATGAATTTTGGTGCCACTGCTCAGCAGTAAATGGATTGGGTGCCGCTGCTCAGCAGCAAATGGATTGGGTGCCGCTGCTCAGCAGTAAATGGATTGGGTGCCGCTGCTCAGTAGTAAATGGATTGGGTGCCGCTGCTCAGCAGTGAATAGATTGGGTGCCGCTGCTCAGCAGTAAATGAATTGGGTGGCTGTTCTAGCTTGTTCAAAACCACAATACATTAATGTATCTGACTGATGCTCAGCTCTGAAATATGATGTGATGTTTATTGGCAGTCAGCAAGTGCCTACAGTATTTTACATGGGTATCACGTGAACGAACATTATGCAATGCATGCAATCCAACTTTTTATTATCCGGTCAAATGTATCCCATGCTCATGTCGAGTGTGCCCCAGGCGGGGGCTAAGATGCTTGATTTTAGGCAAATAACACTATTTCGTTTCGGATACCTCCTCTTAAAGCGCAAAATGACTATATAATCCGAAAATATGGGAGCATGGCCCCTAGGCCCCCCTGGCTACGCCTATGACCTCACTCTAGCTTCGCACCCACCACTGGGGCTGATTTGCTCACCGTCATCTTTGTGACGTCAAAAATCACAGGGCGCGTCTCATATCTGACCGCCTCAAAGTTTCATCATTACGAACAAAGGAAAGGTTTTTAGGAAGCTATAATATATCCCACACAAGTCATGTTTTTCTGTGACCAATGGTATTTTTCTTCCTTTTTGGTTTAAAATTTGTAGAAATATTCACAAGCCTTTTACGAAAAACATGCTGCACTTGATTTTTTGAGTGGGTGACTAAGTGAAACGTGGCGACTGGCAACTAAAACATGTGCGACAAGACATCAAAGTACTTTCATGTACCACCGTATATGGGAGGTTGGCTTGCCGAGCAACCGCAAGCCACTGCTTCCTCCTGAGCAACTGGTCACGAAACGGCAGCGCTGCAGTTCGCTAATGTCACGCCTCCAACAACTGTATCTGGCCTAGGAAGGAAGTGACGCTATCATCCCTGTATGCCGGAAGCGGTGTGCATCAGTATCGCTGAACTGCATGTGGCGTGTCAGCATTCGTGTTAGCCGAAGCGATGCGCTCTCCTATACTGCAGTTCAATTTAAAGTCAGTACGAGTTTGAGCCTATAAGGTAGCCACCTGCGCAAATGCATACGTTTGAGTTGCTTGATACTTCAGGTCATTGATCACCGCTTTGCTCAATAGAGCTGTGCTGGGCGTCTGGCGCGCAACGGCTTTGAACGTCTTGCGCGAAGGACGTGGACACATTTTCTCTACCCAGCAAGGTCACGTTCGATACTGCAAAGACAATGTTTCTCTCCGAAAGACTCCAAGCCTCGTTTGTGAATTCTCACCAGTTAAATATGAATCTACTCAATGCAATATTCGATTTGTACTCGATGAACGCCTCACTGCCTCGGGCGGGTTTATGCGCAGCATATGAAGTGAAGAACACCATCGCACCACCCGAGCTAAAGAAACCAGAAAAAATTCAGAGAAGCCACAAACAGCTGAGCATATAATTCGGGTCTGTAATACAAGTAGCCTATTTTCAGCGTTAATTCATAAAGAAAATAAATAGAAACCGAGAAATACTTTGTTGCTAACTTGAAGTGAAAATTATTTCGTGTAATAATACACCTTGTCAAACAAACCACGGTAGCAACGGTGCTTGTTGAAAATCGACCTTCAGAATGTGAATTCTAAAATGTCATATTGGTTTTGCCATGTTACATAGGATTCTCCGAAAACAGATAAAGTAATCAAAAAGTACACAAAATTTACTTTAGCAGCAAACATTTAGCATATAACACAAAAACAAGTGTTTTTCACTTTGTGTTATACATCTTTTCTGCGCGAAGCAATCGACATCCTGTTACGCACAGCAGTAGCACTCAAATAAAATTTCAAGCACAACACTCGGTGCAGCTTCCGGGGTCGAGCTCATGAATAAACATGCTCAAAAAAGGCGTTCCTTGTTCTAAGAGATCATCCAAATACTGTTTGCATTAAAAGAAGCTTTTAGTAGGCTGAGCAACTTGTTCGCTTCTTGACACATCATACAATATGACCCCAACTTAAATCGTATTGCCACAGCAGTATCCCAGCAGCTAATCCTTAGCCTTAGGCCTTAGGGCGTTCAAGGGTTCACCAAACGTCTTAGTTTAACGTTGAAAATATTTTCAAATACTCTAATAAAGAATGAAGATTTGCCCTTGTTGTTTCCGGGTTATATTCATTAATATTCCAAAAAGCTATTTGGTTTAAAATACAAATAACTTTTTGGCCTTGGTTTGAAAAAAGCTATATATTTTGACAAAGCGCCGGAACGGTTTAAACGAGCTCGAACCATCGCAAGGCGTTCATCTCGTTGCAGTGAAGGCCTTGGCTAAAATTACTCAACAAAAAAAAGAAAAAAGCAGCGCGGCAACATGCGATTTTTGCCCTTGCAAAATTGGGTTCGGCGCGACCCATATTTTGACAGTGGTGAGGCGTTCCCTGGAAGATGGCGAACACACGACTGTAACGTAATAATTCGTCTTGCAGTTACTCTTTAGGCAGTACCGCGACTGCTCATCAGCACTGTATCCGGGGGGCAGGGGGTGAAATCCCCTGAAAATTTTTTCGCCCCCTTGTAAAAATGTTCTGGACACAGTTTACGACTATTGGAAATAGTTTAAAATTTTTGGGGCCATTGGAAAACTCTTTACTCCCCTTGGTGTTCCAAGCTGGGTACATACCTAAGTACTTTACGGTAGAGATGAGCGGACTGTGAATTTTTCAGTCCAAGTCCAGTCCTGATCTGCAAAACTAAGTCCGATCCAGTCCTGATCCGCCAATATATAACCATCTACTGCACAATTAACTATATTGAGTTCAAGTGAATGATGCGTAGGCAGCAGAGCAGCAGCTGAGGTAACATGATTAATGCAGACAGTACCATAAACATAGATATAGATTCATAAGGCCCCTAATTACCAACTGATGCAATCAAAAATTAAGTTTTGATATATACTCAAAGCTTTATACAGTAACAAGCCTGGTCTACATATATATATTTCCATTGCTGCAATCGCGCTTATTTGGCTAAAGTGGAATGTTGTTGCAAGGAAATATGCTGATTTTGTTAAGTAGTAAGCAGAACAGCCTATGACTATTATTTGATAAATCATATCAAATATGAAAATCACATCTTGAAAACGCTTTGAACACAACAGGCAATAGCAAAAAAATGAAATAACCAAATCACCTTGGAAACCTACAGTAGCCTGGATCGAGGATAGGCCAAGTTGGGCTACTGCATGATAGCTATATGTGTGAGAAATAGGTCTATGAGATACAAATGTCATGTCAACAAGTAAGCACTTATTCTCAAACACACATAAACACATTATTCTTTCTAATGCTCTTGAGTAAATCACTGAATTAGGGAGTTATTAGACAGGTGGGACGGGAACTTTTTGTCACAGTATTTCCACGAATACTAAAAGCCATTTTTTTGGGCCACTGGAAGAAAGTATGTGCATAACTCCAACTGCCAGCCTGATCAGTTTAGGAAAATGGGTCATAAAATCGGCATCACAAGATTATCAGGACCTTCTATTTTTCGGCCTTTCGAAAATTTGTCAAATTTATAAAATCGGGGGGGCGTTCGGAAGACATTCCCCGCAATTGTTTTGTTCCCTCAAAATATTGTTGTGCCCAGAAACTTTTCTGCACAGTTTGTTTTAGATATCTGACAAAAACAAAAATCTTTCCTCCAAACATATTTTTGCCCCCTAAACTTTGAAACCTGGCTACGGGCCTCGAGGCAAAAATAAGCGCATTGCTCTCGGCGATAGCGAAAATGCTGTGCAGTCCTTGCTTAGGACATGGTTGAGCAGTAGCAACACTGAGGCATCACGCTTCCATTAGAATGACGCAATCGCCGCGGCCCTGGCAGAAGAAACGTGAATCAGGGGTGATTTCGTCGTATTGCAGTCTTGTACAAGAAAAAAACTGCAGACATCGGCATGGCTGATGCGGTGCTTTCGCCACCTTGTCGTTCACTGACTTGACGCTCTTGTTATAGTTGTTCATTAACTCAGCACGTAAACTGCTCGCGATGGATGAACCACCATATTGTCTTGTTGCCCCAAAGCGATTTGAATCGGCACCAGACCGGTCTTGTGACGGCCAACCGGAAATAGGCGTGACCGATCTTCCACGAGATGTTTTGCTGCAGTTACCAAGATCGAGTTTAAAATTTATCGACCGAGATAATTAGGAAATCAGGCACCAAGCGCAGCCAGAAATCCGTACTGGAGTAACCGGACGTCACGTGGTGGCGGTGAATACGACAACCAGCGCTTGTGCTCAGCATCAAACTCGCCGAAGGCACTAAGGCGGAACCAACAACCGTGCAGAAACATTTAACACGTGCCTTTAACCATGTGTGACGCTTACAACCCGCTGGCACGTCGGGAATACTACCTTTGCCCAGGTGCCGACTGACAGGCCAATGCTGCTTAAGCATGTCTGAACCTGTGCAGTCACCTGGGCAACCTTTTCAAGCGGTCACAAGGCATGAAGCCTGCAAGCGTGTCAAGTGTTCTTACGCAGAGGTTTTTAACCTTTTTTGTACCGCGGCCCATTATAGCAACCCACTATAACCCATCGACCCCCATCTAAAACTCCAACGAAGCAAATGTAATGTAGCAGTGTACACAAAATATCTGCTCGCGACCCTTCCAAAAACGGTTCACGATCCCCAGGATGAAAGCCACTGTTCTTACAAAGGCCGATTTTGCTTACGTCACGTCAAGCCGAACCGACGAGATTCAGAGCTGGGAATTTACTGACTGCAGCATAACAAACTACAGGGCACGATTTGTATATTGCCAATCGATTCTTTTTATTATACATCATCGCAACACAGGACTGGGTATTACGCTTTTCAGAGCATATACATAAACGGCAAAAGGAGGTGCGCGCCGATGAAGTTCGTGAATGAAAAAAGTTGCCACACCGAAGAGAAGCAGACTGCACTGAGCACGCAGCGGCAGCGTTGGGCAAAAGCGAAGTTTCTCGCACTCAGTAGTCAACACTGACAAGCAGCACGCTAACCAAACTCAATAGCACACGATGCTTGGCCTCCGCAACATCTGACGCGTCACGCAGCCATGAAATCACGTGGTTTGACAAGACAATCTAGCTAGTTTCTTCAGGCCGCCATGTCTACGCCACTTGCCACGTCCTGATGACGTTAGTTAAAGATGATACAACAATTATTAAGAGTTGTAATTACGTCCTTTATTCGTTAACAAAGACCGAACAAACAGCTACTCGATCGGCTCCCATAGCTGTATGAAGCCCTTCGAAGAAGTTCACTTCTTGAAGCGGTAGCTTTTGGTACGCGAATCTTTCTCAACCTCTTTTCCTTCAAACTCTTTAACCCCGGTCTTAGAAATCTTATCGCAGATAAAATCCACTTCTTTGCAATCGTCGTCGTTCAACTCTAGTTTATGTTTGGCTTCCGGGCACTTGCGCTTGAGCGCGTCAAAACTTGATGTGGCCGTCATCTTGATTTTTAGGGGCGAAGTCGGGCCAGCCCAGTAGAAAAGAACGACATCTTCTTGATTTTTGTTTTCTCCGTCGATGTACTTTACTCTTGCGAAACCGTACCTGAAACAAAACTTGGCACTTTTAATGAAACGTTCATTCCGACAACTTGTCGATGACTGTAGTATCATAAACAACTGAAACGACCCCGAAATGTGGTGTCATAACACTCTGCTGGTATTTACAAAGCAAGCGACGAACGTGCTACTTTTATTAGTAAATGTATGATTTGCACACGCCCTTTATTATTCAGTGGAAACTTGTATTCAACCAGTTTTAAACAACTGAACAAATTACACACTAGCTGAATACAAAAGATTATTGCGAGCCATGTAAGTTTAACGATGGTAGGATGAAACTGTTTTTTCAAATCGCGTTACGAATCCCGACAATTAAGACTAATTAATTTGTGACCATTCATTTTACGCCACGTTTAAGTGAAGCTGTTTTGATTTACTGTGCATCAGATTTTTATGATCTACCTTCCACTTCTTTGCGGGAGACCCGAAGTTTTGCAAGGTTAAGCCTTTCCAGTTTCAGGGGTGACTCAACGCTGGGTTGTAAATGCACTCTCCCTTTAAAACACCACAAAGGCCAGAAAACTCTTCATACCTCGGGTTTGGGAGCGTTGCACTACTGAAATATCATTTAGACCAAGTCAATGAATTGTGTTTTGCGTTCCCCCCGGTTACCTTTATCGGGGCATCATAGTAGTTTTAGTCAGTTTTTAACTCAAAAATGAAAGACGAGAAAAGAAAAAATGTCTTTTTGCGTTGGTCGAAACAATCACAGGAGAAAATCAAAATTTCGTGGCTTTCGAGAAGAGAAATGCAGCAACTGCATATGAACAAAGCGTCTTGACCTGTGATCTCTACAAATGCGAATGTTTTAGCAGATAACGTGAAAAAATCGAATAATGTCTGAAATTGGGTTGAATAATGAGAACATGCCTCTCGCCCGAATTTTTTGAAAAAATGAAGATGCAGGGACTTTTCATTTTCACTAATGTTAAGATTATCGTCATTTGAAAATTTTTAGCGAATTCGGCTATTCTTTAGAATTAACATTATCTGCTAAAACAGTAGCATTTGTAGAGATGTTTTGCTTGTACGCAGAACTTTGTGTTTGCATTCTCTTCTCAAACGCCACGAAATTTGATATTCTCCTGTGATTGTTTCAATCTATGCAAAGACATTTTTCTTATCTTTCATTTTGCAGTTAAACTGAAAATATTGTGGCGTTTCGATAAAAGAAACGGGCAGGAACGTAAAACATAAATTTTTTGACTTGGTCTAACAAAATGACAATTTCGGAGGTGCAACGCTCCCTTCCTAACCCGAGGTATGAAGAGTTTTCTGGCCTCTGCGCCTGCATTTACAATCCAATATGAGCCACTTTAGACACAGAGGGGCGTAACCTTGCAAAACTTCAGGTCTCCCACAAACTTTTATTTGAGACCACATTCATGTAGATCTGCCATCCGAACGGTCACTGGAATCTAAGCGGAAGGTAGATGATAAAAAATGTTATTCACAATAAATCACAACAGCTTCACTTTAAAGTGGCGTAAAATGAATGCGATCTAAAATGAATATGGTCACAAATGAAAGTCTAATGTGAGTGTTTTCTCAAATGAAGGAATGGTCTGAATTGTCTGCACACCCTTTACAACAGCTTTGATTACAAAATCCTGTAAATTCAACTACAGAGAAAACGCCCAATAAAGGCAACAGACAAATAACAGTTTTGCATTGCTGCAGGCAAAGCTTGTAGTCTCTGAAAAGAAATACTCATCCACAAAAATGTAATGTGTCGCTGTTTGACTGCATTTCAGCACAGGCAGCTGCGGTTTTTCACTGTTTGAAGCATGTTCCTTTCCGATAAATTGAATTGCAGTAAACCTCGGTTAATCCAGATCTTCGCAAAAACTGGTGGTACGAATGATTTGTAACGTTTTTCTTTAAGAATCTGCAGTTACTACATATGTTCGATTATTCCGGATAAAATCTGCTCTTGTTGCATCTCGTAATCTGGATTTTTTTGTACTTCCACGCTGTTGCATTCCTAAGTGCACTGACTTGTCTCAAGAAAAGATTTGGAAGCTTTCAGACGTAACACAAGCGTGCCCACGATCACCAACGAACGTTAAAAATCTGGTAACAACCGCAACTGTGTGCATCTGAACATTAACACATAACCAACAGGAATAATATGCACATTTTGAACGTGTCAATTGATTTTTTATCACATATGTATCTTTGCTCAACGTTTCACACACAATGTCTCGTTTATAATTTGTGAAAGATCGATGACTTTGTGTGCCAAATATATCTGGGTCATTCCATCATAACTCAACCAATCTTGAGGAAAGTTCCCATGGGCACCGTCTCAGATTTTGCTCAAAATTGCACCAAATGTGCCTCCATGGAAGCAATGAAAAATCCCCAAGTTTCAGACCAAAATTCCAAGCGGTTTAGATTTAACGGCCTTTTGAACTGTAAGGGCCACAACCCATTTTTGCCCTCGTGGATCACCATGCTCATTTTGAAAGGTCTTAGGAGCCCCATAACTTCATTGTTGTACAAGCTATTAGTCTGAAATTTGGTACTCTAGATATTTCTGGCCTGCTCTTTCTGAATCTGCAGTCAGAATTGAGCTATGAGGTTTGAATCAAAAGTTACAAGCATGAGTACAAATTTGTCACATTTTGACCACCCACTGTGAGTCCACTCTTGGTCAAGATCTAAAAATTCACCTGATTTATGACATTTAGGAAATATTCATTGAGTACAAGCAAAATATCCTGACACAAATGGCAAATAAAAGTTTTAGAGGGAACTGAAAACTCTAGGTCAGTGCTACTTAATTATTTAAGTGATAGTTACAAATGTCACAAATTTGAGGTCCGGTCACTCCCATAAAATCATGCAAATGTGACATAACTTGAATTTTTCTAACAAAACAAACATAATGAGAATTTAATGTGATTATTTACAGACATACAAAACCTGGTAAATGGATACAGATATTAAAAGATATCAGCATCATTTATTGTTCTGCTAGTGGGACTATTGGCATTTTGTGCTACTTGGCAGTTACCTACTGCAAATTTTTGTTCCGAGATAATGACAGTGGGTGGAAGGTTGTGGTGAAGGTTTTTATTCGTTATACAGATGCCAAACTGGTTCTTTATGAACTTCTTTTTTGAAAGCGCGAACTGTCAGCAGTTAGTGGCGTAACTAGAAGTGTGAGACAGGAGGGAAAACGTAGCTGAAAGGGGTCCACTGGCCACTGTAGGGGAGTCACTTGAAACACTCAGAAAAATGTGAGAAATGATGGTGAATTCGGATGTGGATGGTTGCACCACTAAAACCCCAAATCACCGAAAAATACTTCGAAAAACGCAAAAGAAGTACTAGAGAATACTAAAACCAGCATAAGCTAAGTTGGGGCCCGAGTTTTACATTTACTGTAGCTTGCACGAGGGGGCAATTCACCACTCTGACAGCAGCAGGTAGACCCAAACACAGTAAGAATTTGAAATTGTAAGGGGTGGAAAAATTTGAGATACCTTCCTTTCACAAGAAGTTTTCAGGTGTGCCATCAAAAAATATTTTTTTCGCTGCTACATTCTACTGGAATTCAATTAATTCCAGTTGAACTTTGGCTGCGTCCACACCAGTGGTATCAAGCTGCTGGAGCTCCACTCCGCCACCTTAATCAGTGAATGACGGGTTGATGCCTACAAATATAAGCGAAGATGCCCAGCAGAGCTCCAGTACCTATAAGATTCCCACTCCATCTTTGGTTCACACATGTGCATGTGTCTTTAGCTTCAGTTGAGAATTCGGTAATGTCTGTCACTGAAAAGGGTTTTGAGGAAAAAGCAGCAACTGTTTTCGAAGAGAAAAGATGCGAAATAGCGGCAATGTTGATAATCAACCTTACAATAAATTTAATATATCTGGAATCTTCTTGCTTTTAGTTTTCCCAAATGCCTCAGAAAATGACCAAGTTCTGTTTGAATGACATGTTTGAAAATTGGAAACTTTTTCTGAAAAGGGCGAGCAGTAGTGATCCAATCAAGAGTAGTATGTTTGTCTCCTTGCAGTTTTACATTCAAGTCGTTGAGGTGTTACACTATGTCACCCAAAAATCCAACAGTTTCCCTTTATCATTCCCTATAAAAGCTGAAAATGATTGAGCTTCTCTTCAGATTTGGTTGACTTCCCGTAAAAAAACTAAAGGACAAAAATCTCTGCAAAACTGTTCCCTACTCAAGTATCTTTCATAATATGTGCACAAGTAAATTTGTATAATTGCATTGTTTTCAGAAAGATAGTTTCATCGCTGTTTTCTAGCCTTGAATCCACTATTTCCACCAGGAGAGACATTGCAGTGACGAGCTATTGTTGAACAATTATGACGAAACAATTTCTTTGAACCAGATAAAAAGAACAAGCCCAACTCAGGTGTGCGTTGCAATGTAGCTGATCAACAGCCTGATCGACAATCACTTAATACAGTTGGTGAGGAGTTATGCTTTTGACGTACGAACAAAACTGCAACATTTTGGCATAAAAAAACTTCTGGATATTTAAGAGGCTGACAAGGTCCTGACGTCACCATCCAAAGGTCCAGATTCGGACCGCGGTCCGCCATTTGATTAGCCCTGCTCTAGGTTATGGAACTGTTCAGAAAAAAAAAACAAGTTAATCGTGGAAGTTCGGAATATCTCTAAAGTTCTAATGTTGATGATTCACAAATATGAAGCATAACATATTAACCATAATGTCCATTAAAATTTTAGCTGCAGTTTTGAAATCCTTAACCCGGAAAACATGGAAATGGCACTTTGTTCATTCAATTTGGTTAAGGAATGGTAATTTGAGAACATTTTTTTGCAAAAACAAGTGCACAACAGCACCACTAGTGGCAAAAATACTTATTTTTGTGAAAAAATTATTTCTTTTCATCAGCCGGGTAAACAATGAAGTCATTGAGTTGAGATGTTTATATAACACTTTGAGAGCCGGGTTATTTCAAGCTAGGGTTTGAGAACCGGGATCCCGGTTTCAGGAATTCCCGGGAAATTGTGATTTTTTCAACTTCCCGTATCTCTGTTTTTTTAAACAAAAATTCTCAGTTATTTTTAGCATGGTAATGTTACGTCACGAAGTCAAAAACGTATTGTTAAAGTTTATTTTTGGTTCGCGCACCAAGAAAGTATGCACTATGCAGAAGTGCCTTGTTGGGTACTGTGATGACATAATACCTTTTGTGTAACAATCATCAGTCATTACCCAGTGTCAGTCAGTACAGTAACCAGAAGCAGTTGTTTTTAAGTACAGTAATGGAGCGCAGTAATCAATCGAAAGTTTGGGAACATTTTGCCCAAGATGGCAATCAAGCTTCTTGCCGTCTCTGTGCCAAAAAA
>JGI24158J21664_10007313_pt1 | contig 14668 bp, 9 predicted proteins | sample Ectturendosymbi3_FD_21664 | JGI IMG/M metagenome (IMG submission 21664) | reverse complement strand
TGCTGGAACCACTGGAGGACCCTGACGACCCCTCTCCGTCGACCAAGTGCTGTCCAGAACTTGCCAAGCACCTGGACATATCGCTCGGTGTTGGTTGTCACAGAACGCTCGTTGTCGTCCTCTCACCAGAATGGTCCAATGGTGCCATGTTTGGAGATGGCAACCCAGGCAGTGCACTTCACAGAGTGTAATGGTCTTTGCAGACAGTGCTCAGGGGGTGTGCTACCCCTGAAGATGTTGTTGTTAGAGTTCACGTGACCTGACAACAGAAAATGTGCCTCGTCCGAAAAAATGTGCCTCGTCTGAGCTGCGTGGATAGACTTCTGCCGAAAATATGCCTCGACTATAAATATCTTTTACTCAGTAGTCCATGCCATCTCGAAGGTCAAATTTGGTAGACTCTTAGAACATTAATTCTACTTGGTAAATCTGAAAAATAAAAAGAATTGATTAATCATTTCAAACGTTATTCAAGTTTAGGTGATGACCGTTTTTTTGTGTCACCCTGTAGTTTAACCTAATTTAGTTTGCTGAAATCAAAGTAAGCCATTTAATGGGAGGCCCTCAAAGATATGTAACTCAATGCGCGGCCCTGGTCAAGCTAGTGACATACTTTTTGGCTCAGTAAGCCATTTCGGTTGGACATAGCTGAACTAGGGTGAAGTTTTTGCCACTCTCAAAAGGGAAATCCTCCGGGTGACTTAGGTTATACGTGATGTGATGCGAATACGCAAAGACACACACACACATTGCTGTTGAATTGGACCTGGTGCAGGATGTACTGTACACAAGCACACGCGTGCACGCAATAATACAACATTCATTAATGCAACTATTAGGTTGCTCACAATTGAAACATACGTGACTGCACATGCAGTGTTTTACAAGGAGTGATATGGACTTGTTCAGACTTTTTGAATTTCTTCAGAAAACAATGGTGAGCTTCTTCTTAAGTAGCGTTTTCTCTTATGGCGACTTTCCGAAAACCTTTGCTTTCGTGCCAAGAGATGCAGACGGTGGTTTATGCCAAAACTTTTTCTTTTATACAACTGCCTTGTTAACTCGTCAGTTGCAGGTTAGTGTAAGTAACTACTTAGTATAATGCGAGCAACAGTGATGCAGTTGGAACCACAACCTCCGCCTTACGGTTCAAACCTCGATACAGAAACCGAGACCAAGACTTTGTCAAAAAGGCCGAGAATTAGTTTTCCAGGAGTTTTCTTAGCTGCATCAAAACTTTACGAATTACTACAAAATGAAGCTAAACTTTCTTAGGTCCTTCCAACCCGACGTTTTCGTCGAATTTCACCCACTTTCGTCAACTTTTGGGTTTTTCATTCCTCGAGGATAAGCTCAAAATCAAGAGGGTTGAACTGCTTGTGCTACCAAATCTTGCAGGTATAGCATTGAAAGCATCGACAGAGCAGGATGAAGACTGATATATGCATGCTTCCAGGCCGAAAACGAGTCTTACAGTAACTGGTTTCAATAAACGTTTCGAAACCGAGACAAAGTTTCGAGAGTCCATTACTGATGTCTACATTAAAGATTTCTCTCATTCTGGAGGTAGATTTCTTTTTTAAAAGAATGGGTTACTATTTGTTGTCCCTTCTATAGTTAAAAATGTGATTCATATGGCAAACATATAAGGGCATAGTTTTCAAAGATTCATTGTGCAGTTAGAAAACAACAAAGCTTTTGATACGTCAATTAGGCAGACGTCATGGGCAAAATTGACCATAAGGAGTGATATTCACACAACAATCAAGCGCAGGTTTGAAACCAGCTGTGTAATTAACGAGAGTGGTTGCTGACACAGCGACGTTAATATTTTCTTGAATAGTCAAAGCCTATCATCCTATTAGCCGTTGCTACCTACTGTATATTGCTTAGTTATGTAGCAAGACTTTTCAGATCTTTATAACCACTGGGTCGACCTATGTCTACTGCAATGGTTAAGCAAAAGAAAAAGAGAAATGTTCACATATTCAGACGACCATATTTCCAACTGCCACTAAAATCAAAATCTGTATGCTTTACGGGTTGAAGTTATGATTTGCTAAAATCTGTAAGTTGAGACATGTTACCTTTACACATTTGTAATTAAAGTACAATCTTCCAAACCGCACTGGATTACGCTTTTATAGAAAATATTTACTCCCACCTTTCACGTTTAATATGAAAATAAGAGACTATACCATTTTTCTGCTGGAGTACAAAACTTTTCGTTTGAACACAGCTTTCGTAGGAATCACGGCAATGACACACGCTTCAACAGTCTTGAAAAACGGTGAAGAGCCACTGGTTATAATCCAGGAATGTTTTGCCAGCTTTTCCCAGTTGTGGTCGTGTTGCTGGAAACTTCCCGCCACAGAAATCACTATTTCAGGCACTCCAAGACGCCAGTGTTGGGTCAGAAGCTTCCAGACTGAAGCAGGGTCCACGTGTGATTCAACTGTTACGTACTGAAACATGTATAGTTTTAAATTTTGAGGCGCATTTCAGGATAACAATCATAAGGTTGCACCTTGTCGTCCTCACTTTCGTATGCTGTTCATTTAAAGTTAAATGAACAATAAAATTAAATACAAATACCACCTATTTGTAGCACGCTTAGCAAATTCTAAATATTTGGGATTACGACACAAAATTCTCAAGATTCAAACGTTTGGCAAAACTTGCCAAGAATCTGACTTACCGGTGAAAAAGTACTTTTAAAGCCGCGTTCCTTAAACATAATTTCTCCGTAACAATGTTTGCTGAAGCCATCAGTTTTCAGAACAAAATCGGTGAGTTGCTGCTGCATAACAAAGCAAAAGCGTGCCGATTCAATGCTAATGATTAGATCCGAAAAAACAAGGGTACAATGAAAACATCATGAAATAACTATCATCTAGTACCGGCTAAGTGGCACAATTGGTTGAGCACGCGCTGGTAGTTTGGATTCGATTCCCAGTTGGGTCACACCGAATAATTGTAAAACGGTACCTACGGCCTGTCCAGCCTCGTGCTTGGCGTTAATGGTGGGTTAGGCTGTTGAACATTTGGGCAGTAGGCTTACTGTTTTCAACAAAAACACTCTAGGAAGGTTTTGTCCAAATGAAATGGTCTGTTGTTTTAGTGACTTTAGGTGGATGTAGAATATTAAAATGTTCACTTGTTTTTACATTTGTTAAATAACTACCTCGATTCCGAGTAAATTACTTTGTGAAGTGATACAAACACGCATTTTTGTCCTTCTCAAAATGTTTTTTGCTCGTGCATGCATAGGGTTATTACTGGAAATATTTTGATAGAGAGACTCCAGTCAAATCTGAATTGGAGAAGAAAATTTATCTCACTGAAAAGCAACTCTGAATTTCTGCTTACAAAATTTATTCAGCTAAGCTACGCATTACAGCTCTCCAATTGACAGGCACCACTGGAAACAAGGAATTGCAGATAGTTTTCATGAACATGGCATGTTTTGTATCTCTTTTTTGTTCCTGTTGGATGCTTTTTCAGCAACATTTAAACTTTGCCTTTTCACTGTAGGTTTGATAACATAATTTTGTACATATACAGTAAACAAAAGCATTTGTCCCTTCCGATAGACAATGGCTTCAACTTACATTTGCGTATGAATAGATACTTTGCTCATGTGATATGGAGCGTGCGCTACAGCATGCATAAAATAACGTGGTTTAAAGGCTTTGTTACAACCGTTATTTAGGTCCACATAAAGGTTTTCGACAAAACAAACAGCTTCTATAGTTTGTCTTAAAACAGAGTTACATTCACCAAGTTTTTGGACATTTAATTTTAGCAAACATCCGTAATTATCAAAACTTTTGTCTTGGCACTCGTAAAATGTTTCACAGCATTAGAAGAAAAGCAAAACGTCCTAAAACTGCACGAAGATTTAAAGCACAAAGACGTTGCTTTCTAATCTTATGTTAACAGTACCTTCAACAGCTGAGAGGTTCCCACCGGAAAAGAGCTTAAAACCATGAGTGAACGCATCGCCGTTATTGCTTGTCTTCTTGTTTGAAAGCTGCTAGTCTCCTCACCAACATGCGTTGAAGGCGGAAACGAGTAATAGCACGCAACAGAAACACACTGTTCGTCTTCAAGTCATCGAGGCTCTCTTGCCATTTATAGTGACTTTGCGTGCGAGCTGCGCTTCAGATGCGGATTTGCCTCCGTGTTTCAATTCANGTCTACACCAGGANTGACTTTGCGCACGTGGATTTGCCAGCTAACCACTTTATATATTAAAGGTTTGGTTGAAGAGCGCGAAGTCAAAATAAACCTAATTTTGTAATAAACATGCTAACAGTAGCGATCGACGTAGGTTCAAAGAAATTTTTTTGAAACCTAAAAATGTTGAAACACATTAGGAGGGTTGCGTTGTTGCAAATCAATGTGCAATGCTTACCAAAACATTTTAAAATTTCTCTTTTATTTTCCTTTGTAACGGACGTAACTTAATTTTTGCTTTTGATAAGCAACACTTACCCTAGGCCGTAGCTACATTGAGGCAAACGAGACACTTGCCTAGGTAAACCTTCTGTAATGTTGCCACAGAACATATTGGGAACTCTAAATCAAATCATATTTTTGTGTGGCTGTTTCAAAACGAGAAGTACTGTACCTACACTGTGTTGCTCCCACCAGAGATACTACCAGCCTAGATTAAATGGGGGCAGGATGTTACGTCTCTATAAACTATATTTAACAACATTCCCAACCGGGGGCGTAATTAACATTTTCGTCTCGGTAAAATTTTTACCCTGACTACGGCCATGTTACTTGTAAAGGTCCCTACAAATGTTACCAAATAGGAATGGTTATTTCCTATTGGAAAATCTTTAACAAATACCTCACTGCAAGTAATTACAAAACATTTGAGTAATTTCACTGCTGCACTCGTGTTTTCAAAAAAAGCGTCTTCGTGAAGTGGAAGCTGAAACAATCTTTGTCTCCAATTAATTGCAAACTAAGAAAAAATTCCATGGCATAATTGGGCTCTTGTGTGACAACTTGTCCACATTCCTAGTGATATCGAGCTTTGATCTCATCTGCGGTGGCAAAGCTGATATTGTATTTGTGGTGGAAGTCTCATCCACACTTTGGTGTAAACGTCAATTAACACTATGGCGTAAGCATCAATTTTTCGAAACAGATTTGCTTCTGGTTTTTGGTCCTAACGAACTATCCAAAAACTTTGCAAAGAGATACTGCGACATTGGCCATCAAACACTGTAATTGAAAAAAAACAACAACCAATTTTTTAATTTCATAATCACCATTTGTGGGATTGACNTNAAACGTTCAAACTACATTCCATTTTAATTCACTTCGACTCCATCCTGTGAAAAGGATATGNATAGAGACATTACTGCGCACTAGAAAACTTGACTTAAATCTAACTCCAAACTTAAGTCTAATTCCAAACCGGGTCAGTGGTTCCCTTCGTCAGACTTGCAGTCAATAAAAGTTGCGGCGATTTTTCAGAAAGCTTTGCTTTTAGGCTATGGATTCAGTATTTCAGCCCAGAAGGCAAGCAGCTTTTGTTATGCCTACAAAACTCAACCGCTTTTCAAGAAAAAAGAAAGTGCAACTATACATTCTGAGCTAGAAAATCGTATCGTTAGTGGTTATAAAATGTGAAGTCTTTTTCATAGCAGTTCAAGGCTTCATAAATATTATATTTTCAGCTTTTGGAGTGCTTTTTACATTGCGGAAATCATTTACTTAGAGCGACATGTATAAAATTTAATCAACTAGAAAATACTATAAGACAAAATCAACCAACAAGAAAAAACATCAGAGTGTATCAAAAAATAATTAGTGCAACGATGGTTCAGCGTCAGATTCAGCACAGAATAGTTGTGTTGAAAATTTCGGCGATTGGGTAGTGATGTAAAAGGTTGTAGTCTATCAAATGAAATCATATTAGTTTAATTAACACCAAAGACACACTGAATTTAGCCTAAAAACTTTCCTTTTACCAAAGTGATTAAATCTGGAAAGTTATTTATAGTTAAGCGCGCTGACATGATGTATATATCTTGAAAATTGTGTACTGTAAATGGTCAAATATTGCTGGCACGTTGCTGCCCTACCAGCAAACCTGCTTCTGTCTTAGGTTGACTTGAGCTCGCTCTATTATTTTTGTGAGGAACGAGTTTGACCGAACCAACGGAAAATAAAGTGAGTATAAGATAAGCGAAAGCTAAACTTTTTCATAACTTTACAGCAAGCACTTTTTTGCTGAACTCTGTTGATATATATACCTTCACGATTATTCCGATTCTTCCAAAAACTTACACAGACTTTTCTGTACCTATAAAAAGACGTACGTATGTTAACTTATCTGTACCTTTCCAGGTCATGTAAACATTTTGAAATGTTTTTGTAATAAAAGGCCATCACTAACGTATCAGCGTCATGAGAACTACGCAAGTGTTTGAGTCTCTTGAAATATTTCCTCTTTTCACATTGGCGTTTTTCAGCCTTTTGCCACGGTTTCCAGTTTAAGCACAACTTTCCTTGGTGACAAGAGCTACGTCTTTTATAGCAAGCTTATCCAGCATAGCTTCCTGTGTAACTTCGCTAAAAACACGCCTTGTACTGCCTGACACGAAACTTCTTCCCTCAGCATGGAAGTAATATTAGAGTTTTTCTAACACTTTTATGTTGACTATTTACCTTCTGTTATAGCAAAAGCTATTACACCCGTATATCTTATTTCAAACAAAGCAGAACCTTAAGTGATCTACCTCAGAAATGATCTAGATGTTGTTTATAACACCAATGAAAACGTTCCTAGCTCAACAATACATCAGCCACTCCAGGTTACACTGAGAATACAAAATTCGCTTGACAATGGAACATCTTCAAATTTTTCGTTTGTTTGATGGCTTGAAATGCAAACATGTTTTGCTGATTTTGCGAATAAAAAAAGTTTAAGATTCAAGATTGAAATTCACATTTTGACTTTAATAGATTGTTGGTATGTCCAAAATTGTTCTATCAGAAGCGTTTCGTAAATTCAGCAAACGCTAAAATCCCCACCTAACATTTTTTCATCGACTCAAACACAGCTAACAAAGCTATCAGTTCACGCACATTGAGCAACGATCTGTTGAGTTGATAACGCACGCCACGACAAAATAATCGTTCTGTTGTATTTTGACTGAATCATTCTCTTTTAACTCCTTTGTAATTACAAAAGATTGCAACAGCTGATGCAATCTTCCTGAAAATAAAAGAACAGCAAACATTCCACTGTGCGTGAATTATGTAATATTGGACGTGACTAGTTGACGTGTGAATACAAAAACGTTTCGTGATCTACGTCACCCAACGAAGTGTCGATTTGTTAAAAGTTNGAAGGTTTAATGCTGTTGCTTTTTAACTGGGTTATGGACATGAATGAATACACAACCGAACTCTGTTTTATTGCTATATCTCGTGCNGTTTGGAAATTAAGTCCGGGCTACATATGCGCAAAAGAAACGCGGGTGAACTTAAAACTCCACTTATCCATCCAAAGGCGAATACGATTCAAATATTCTTTCTTTTCAGCGCGATTCGTAGGATCACATGCAGCGTAATTTATTAAAGGTGATTCTTCAAGCAATGAGAACAAACAAATGAAAAAACTTCTCTTTATGTGAAAATTTGAAGACCTTCCAAGATTAAGCGAATTTTATATTCTCAGTGTGACCTGGAGTGGCTGATCCTTTGCTGATCCAGGAACATTTCATTGGCGTTAGAAAAAAACATCTAGATCATTTTCGAGGAAGATTTGTCAAGGTTCTATTTTGTTCGAAATAAGACATTCTGGCTTAGTGGGTTTTGCTACAACAGAAGACAAAATAGCCAATACAGTCCGATTGTCATCGTACGAGAAAGTGTCTTGCGATTTCCTGATTACAAGCAAAGCTAGCTTCCGTCTATAAATAGTTCACTTTTTGAAAAACGTAACGAGAATTCTTGTGTTATGATTGAAAGTCCCAAATGGTTATCCCTCTGGCTTGAAAAACTTCATCTTCAAAATAGGAAAAAAATAAGCCTATCTTCCGCCAAACCCTAACAGCAATGATTTGTTTTATTGGATTAGGTATGCAAGCCTTCAACAGACATTCGAACGGCTCAATACAAACAGAAATCCACGAAAAAAACAACTTGAACTTTGGAGCCGATAATAACAAGGTAATAACCAGGTTGTGTTTCTTCGTACAAAATCAGTTGTCTATATTTGGGATTCCATGCTTAGACTTTACTGTTGCAATTAGGTCAAAATGCTGCTATGCGACCAATGCTGCGTGCATTTATTACACGTACATCACTTACGCTGTGAAAATATACACTTGTAGCTTTTTCCTAGAAAGCATTTCGCTTATGGTCTGTGCCGGTCAATCGTCGTAAAAAATTGAGCTCAGAAATGCAATGGAACTTAAGCAAATCTACAAGTATCCGCACCTAGTATGCAGCAGTTATTCCAGCATAATTTATTAAAGGTGCTCTTAACTGATTTCGTTTGAAGTTTTCCATGCATTAAAATAGGTTTATAAATATGTTTTTGAATTTTGTTATGTCGGATGCAAGTAACCGTGCTTCTTATATTCTACCAATTCCCGTACTGACGTTTATCACTTCCACTCGTTGTCTAGGTTACTGGTTAACGGCTAGTTGAACAAAAATCATTCTGCCCATGTGTTTTTTTAACACAGACTTCATGGAAATGGTTTAGAGCCTCCGGAAGGGAATAATTTACAAAAACGTTTGCAAAAAACAAGCAGCAATTTAGTTTGGGCATCTTAACATCTGGATTATAAAGCATGCAGAAGATGAGAATTGATTTCAAATGCAGATGTTTTCTGACATAAAACATTTTTTCCAATTTAATTCAAACTCAGTTTCATACCACTAATATGCGGGGTTCTGCAAACGTCGGCCCAAAATAAACACTTTGTATTAAATAAGGATAACATAGTATACTTGAAAAACAAGGAAAAGTTCACAACATTCCATTCGTTTTCTAAACTCTGTAAAAGTCATGAAACTGAGTTAAAATTTTGTTTTGTTAAAAGTTAATGCAATGAAAAACCTCAAGCTTTATTTATTTCACAATGATTCTACTTTTATGCTTCAATTTTTCACATTAATCTGCTCAGAATGGTTTACAACTTGCGGCTTTGAAAATAATTCCCCTCTACATTTATGCAACAGTAGAGGATTTCAGCTAGCCATGACCACACGTGGTGCGCTGAAAGAATTACCAAACACAAAAGCTGACTTTTATATTACATCAGAAAATAAATCAACTTAATTCACGTACTGCACTATCAAATTACTCTTTTTTCTTTTGCTATAACGTTCCATAGCCTGTTTTTCAATCTACGTTTTGTGTAAAGTTATTTATTGGTTCAACACATTGAAAACAAGCTACATCAGCTGTCAAATTGCCGTGAAACTTGTTGGTAACTGTCCTTTGCTTTTTGTTGCCCTCAATTAGACACAATGTCAGTTTGGTTGAGCGAAACAAAAACAGCACTACTGAGTTCCGTAATTTTGAAAACCTGAAATAGGTCTTGGTCAAACTCATCAATCTGGATTTTCAAACTGCCAATGAAAACATTAGCTATTTAAACTATTCTTCAAACTGTTTAGTGAGTTTGCTACAGTCACTTGCCAAAGAACTCAACTCAGGTACCACTGCATGAATGAAACGTACACCTGAGAATGCTGATCAGTCTGGTAAGTACTGAATTAGGTCACGGCGAAGTGTTTGACAACTTCGTAGTTCCTTGTTTTTCTTAATATTAACATCGCTAGAGTGTTAAAACGAGTTAATCTACCTTGACGTTGTCATGGCTTTCAGAATTGTTTTCTCAAAACGCTAATGTGTTATGGTTACTTTCTGAAAGTAAAACGTAAACACATCATTTTAGGTAGGAATTAAAGTTTGCGTAAAGTTGCGGTTGTTTTTTCTACCCTATAAACCTTCCTGCCAGAGATGCTTTTTTAATACTCTTTCCCATGCGGATTAACGGCTGGTAGAGTTTATCACGAATTTACTGTGTGGCGCACTTTCGTTTCAACATGAATTTACACTGAGAATCAGAGGTGCGAAGAGAAGTGCTTAACTTGCGAGAAAGTACGTTTATATTTCATGAGACAAAGCGACAGCATGCCGAAGTATTTCAGGTTTTTTACCGATTGACAAGACTCTCGGTTTCCCATTATTGTTTCCAGGGTTGGTTGGTCTTTAAGAGACAAGTAGTCTAAATGAGAACTACTTTGTTGTCATTTTAGACCTCAGGGCGAAGAACTGCCGGAAAACATACGGTTTTGAAGCTTGGGCGTATCCGTACAGAACGTTCTCAAAAAATCCGCCCTTTTCCTTTCGTATTTTTTAGAATTTTAACATTAACTCATCGAATGTTCGCGAAATTTTTGTCATAGTTGCGACTTACAGGATCTACGACGTTCGTATGAATCCCGCGTTAGGCACGCTGTACAAAGAACACTGAGACATTGTCACTGCCTCGTAAGTTCTTCAATATGAAGAACAATGAAACAATAACCCTGAAGCGGAGGTTTGCAGGCACGAAAATAGCTCGCTCTCGATTCGTGCTTGCAGGTGACATAACCTCGCTCGGTTCGCTTTGTTTCGGTTTTTCCGTGCGAACGGAAGCGTTCACGTACAGAGCTCTTACATCATTTCCACTGTCCTTCGTGAAGGTTGTTTCAGTGTATATTTGCATAAAGGGGTGAGAAGCAGATGAGACCGAACACGCCGAGCTGTGCACAACAGCGTGGGCAACGTGCCAAACATCACTGCGTGTCAACCGACATCCTCACGTGGGTCACCAATGAGGATGTCGCAGTCAGCGTCTGCTGGATCGGTTGCAGCAGCAGACTTCGCTTTTGCTATTGCGTTGTCGACTTGGATGAAACTGGTTTCAACCGGATTTTTCTTGTCCTGTGCACTGTTAGAGTTGACTGTGAACAGCAAGAAGTCTGAAACAAATGGAATGACCTTTCACAGAGGTGATTAGATTCTATAGGTTTGAATGGCAGTCTTTACTGTAAAATGATTCACATCTATTGAAACCAACACGTTATATTAGATATTTATTCATTTGGGTCAGCGCTGATAAAATGCCTAAAAGTAGTATGTTTCAAATGCTGGAAAAAAACATCAACTGAGGTAAGATTATCACCAACTATAAAAAAATTAAATGCAAATCCCCGTGCATCGTTTGTGCATTAAATGTAAATCCCCGTATATCTGAACTACCACCAGAGCAAAGGCACCTGTGTTCGATTACCAGGCACGGCCACAAAAGTCCAATGGTTTTACAGAAGGGCCAAAAGTTTCGAATAAGGACTTAGAAACGACTTTTGAATGGCCTAATGTTCGTGTTTGATTTGAATAAAAAACAATTTTACGAAACAGTGGTCAGTGGTGTACGACCACAGTGGCTGGCAGGTTATATTGAAAAATATTTCTCAACGATATTGAAAGTTTGAGCATGGCAATTTGAGATTAAAATGGATGTTTCGGGTCTCGTCAAGTGTATATTTTTCAAATTTTTGATTAGTTTTGCATATTTTTAGTATATTTTTTTCGGATTATCACTATTCTGTAAATCCGCTTAATACAGGTTCTCTGTGATGACATAAACCGATTCGCGTGATTGACTCTGTGTTTCAGCAACAGATTTTCAAATCAACCGCCATTCATCAAGTGAAAAAATGACTTGCAGATAAGTCAAGTGAAAAAATGACCTGCAGATAAGTCTCTTCACATTCTCTTGTTTTTCTGAAAGAAGAGAAAAGGCAGCTGACGTGTGAGTTTGTAGAGGATCACGTTCCAAACGCGGCACCATTTCCTTGAACAAAATCTAACTGTTCGTAACTTTCGTTGTCTCAAGGTTCTGAACAGTGAGTGGAAAAAACGGGGAACACAAGCACAATGGATATGATCAGATAATATCAGAAAGCTTTTTAAGAACAAAAGCACTGGACCCGTGACCGAACCTTAACCTAATCTGACCCATGTGGAAGCTCTGCGTGAATCTCCAAATGAAACACTTCGTGGATCACGAATTGTGTTTGCAACAACGGACCAACCGCAGGTGAATCAGAGACTAGGTTAGGTTCACTTTGAAATGAGCAAGCGTAAAAGAGCTATAGGTAGAACCTAAGCAGTTGCGGTTTTCCCATTACTGCTGCAAATGAGTGATGAGTACAATATTTTCAAACAAGCCCAAAGTTACAGTATTTACAAAGTTACACACATTCCTCTGTGACGCCTGTGTTGTTGCGGCAAGTGGCATTGTGTGCCTGCAGTCATTTCATTTAACGCGCTCATATTTGCAAAATAAAGAAAATAAACAAAGCGGCATTAAATTCAGTCACGAACAGAAAAAGAAACGAATGCCAGTAAAGCAAATAATGGAAAACCCACTAAAGCTCTTTTTTCAACGTTTCAGCGCCACAGCTCACTGAATATTGCTAGCCCAGTTCAGCATGCACGTACAAACTGTAGTTTTCGTGAAATTACAACGCTTTAAGCGCATCGGCAGAATAAGCACGCAACTACGCTCTGAATAATTAATCAAATGATAGAACACGACTATACTGCAGTGGCCGAACGCGTGGTAAAGAACGACTTTGCTGCTTCGGTTGACACCTTACTTACAAGACCTAAATGTTATGAAGCGAACTCCACAAAACGTAAACAAGCAAGCAATTAATTTTTCGATCGTTATAAGAATCGTCGCCGGAACTCGCGCAACTACCGCGATTCCTCGATTCATTGTAAAACTTTACTATATATGGACTTGGTGGCAAATGTTGTTGGCGCGTCTGTTCAGATAAATGTTTTCTCAGGGATTTGTTGTTTGGTGCTTTGTCTGTAAAAAGTAACAAACGGCAAATCATNGCGAAAGTATTAGATTTGACGCAATCAGTTTGCTGTTGGGGTTGCATTGCTCCGAAATGTTACTCTAAGTGCTAAAACTGCAGTCCTGTGTCATTGTGTGAAGATTTAAGACCTAGAANCATTGATTTTTCTTAGAAAACATGAAATAAGAATTTGGGCTTGGTGCGCAACATTCTTGTAACAAANTTTTTTTCAGAAGAATGGTCCTAGATTAAAATCTTCAAACTGTTGCATGCNCACACGAAACTATAAAACAGGAGAACGTAAAACCAACTTGAGCGTTTACATTAAATCAAACCATCAACGCTTCAACATTCGTTGAAGTTTAACCTGGTTTATTTTAACCGTTTTAACTGAATAGGTTTGTCAAAACGTGATGTTGTTCGAATAGCAAGTAATGACTCCGAAGAACCGCATACGATCTGAACAACCTGTTAATTGTGCAGTGCAGATAATGCGGAGGTTGGTTCGGCAAGTTCAACCTAAACATCACAAAAAATTGTACTAACTTAAACTTTCGCCCAAATCGCACTTTGCCTTGAGGTAAGTTTGCTTTTGTTCCAAGCAACTTGCTTCTTGTTTTGAGCTGTTACGTGCTTGTTTGTCGCGTCTGCAGAATATGGGATTTGTGGAATGTTGTTCAAATTAAAAATAGCGACTGTCGTCGGATGTTGCTTTCGTACGAACGACGAGAATATATTGATTTTAGTGATCGACATTTACCTCCTACAAAGAAGCTCGTTTACCGCTGCTGTGTCATCGAGCTTCTCTGTTTCCATTGACAAACATGCATGCGGACAACTGGGCGATTACACCGTTTGAAACGAGGAACACAAACACACAACTTGACATTCGGCAATCAGAAGGTCGTGTCATTGAGAGAACAAATACCTGTATCCACTTTCGCACGTTGGAAGGTTGGATGTTCGATGCACAGCCACTGAGTGAATTGCCGTAGCGCTCCTTGGGCAAGAGCTTTAACCTCAACCGCCCCGGCAAGAAGCACAATTCAGGCTTCGGCCAGCCACCAATTGGCGTCACCAAAATTTAAAAAAATAAAATAAAACAAAAATATAAAAAACAGAGAATGGTGTGATTCAAGTACAGCTGAAAATAAGGCGGTTGCTGATTGCGACCCAGCATCGCCCCGAATTCAAGAAGCAATTAACTGCCACTGCTGTTGGTTATCCCCTGCGAGCCAGAATAACCAGACATTTTGTTGCGTTTGAGGATATTTTATCCAAGCTATCATCTTTGTCCTCATTTCTTAGTTTTTCCTCCAGTTTTTAATTTCTATGAGGCTGGTCTGGTTTCCAACACTAGCGAAAACAGCCAACATTCAATCAAGGCCACAATGCTGTTTAAAGATTTTAGTAAATATACAGTAGAGGTATTCAAAGCGCGTCGTGACTGCACACTTGGAAAGAGGATTACTTAGGATTGACTCAACTTATCCATCAAAAGCAATTTACCTGAATGCTGCTTGTCTTCGCACAAAAATTTACTGCAATCGTTTTCCTATTTTTAGAAACAAACAAAAAAACGGGAATGATTTCACGTACCTTGTGCCATAAAGCTGTTGTGTTTAAAGAAAAACAAAAACTCGTCAAAAGTGAACTCCGCTCTTTCCTCATGACCTAGACTTTTAATTGTTTTTTTTATTTCATAATTAAACTTTGCATATATAAAAGTGATATTTCCGGTTGTTTTCTGCCTTCGCGA
>JGI24158J21664_10007312_pt1 | contig 14669 bp, 10 predicted proteins | sample Ectturendosymbi3_FD_21664 | JGI IMG/M metagenome (IMG submission 21664) | reverse complement strand
CCAAATTTAGGGCTCGAGGAAATTTTATCTGAAGTCACTTTTATCGCTTATCACCATGTCTCCCGAATTGCTTTGACAAACCCAACTTGCTAACCAGCGTATTTCCTTTCAGTTATGTGTAATACACGTTGAAAATGTCACGCAGCCAGAGAACAAATGCACATTGCCCCAAAGGTTAAGCTTGCTTTCGGTGATTGCGTCCAACGATTCACATGGAGCCGCATGTAAAGATTCCGACACTCGCAGTGGTATGTACTGTGAGCGATGAATAGTCCTTTGTGGTTTGAATGCTTGCGCTACAAAACACGCCACATAAACAGTATACAATACAAGCTCATAGGATCCAGGTCCTCATTAATTCGTGGATTTTCGTCGTTTCTCCGTTGTGGCTTGGTAGAGTAAAACCCAGGTAGAAAATAAAAAAATATCGCAAAAGGCGCAATTTAGGCTAAAGCGGATAGCGCAACACCAAATGAACGCGATGTCAAAATCAATACTATCTTGCAAAATTAGAAGCTATTTTTCGTTGAAAAGCATGTGAAAAGAGTCAGTCGCTGAAAAAGCATTTGAATGACACATAAAGTAGGCGTAGGTCCAAAAAAACATATTTTGAAACCTATCTTCCTAATGAAACTTTTCAGCTAACTTCTATTGACACAAACTGATGCAAACGAATCTGTGACAGATTTTGAATGAGGAGCAGCTTCGTTTGGTTGATTGCAAGAAGCTTCTTCTTGTTTTTCCTTGACAATCCGATCCAGCTACTAAAAGTAATCATTATTTAGTGTACAATAGTTCTTTCTACTATTCGTAGCAAGGTTATTACTAGGAAAAAGTTTTTCTGCGCAAACATCTGAACGTAACCTTGATCAACTATATTGTGAATTGAAAAATGCTTGTTCTTTGCTAGCTGACGTTGTGCAACCAACTTCATCAAAATTAATCAAATTTGATAACAATGATAATTTCAGCAGGGGAGCAACGGCTCTTGATCTTTCTCTTTTGTCAGTTAGGAAAGTGTTCAGGTGACTGAGAGGTTAATGAGACTGTAGAAATTGTACAAACGAATCCCACAACTTTTATAATCTGGTGTTGCTGTTAATGATCGGCATTGATTTTGGAGTGTCTCACAAGGAAAACAACAAATATTAGCGGGAGCAGTTTCATGAGTTAGGATTCAGTATCAAGAAACTTTGAGGTAACGTTCCTTCATCAGTAAGGTATGAAAACGCAGCGGCAGCACCAGCATTTTGAAGATATCACAAAATTTAACATAACTAAAGATAACAAAGCTGCGTGCTAATACGCATGCTGCTGGTCATTCCTTTGTAGGTAATAACCAGGATATACTGCTAAAGACAAAATAAAGCATCCCGTTCTTCTGTCAGCAAAAAAGTGCAGTCAGACTAAGTTACTGTTTGCATTTCGAATCCCTTTAATAAGCTTCGGAGACATGATTATTCATACTGCGGCCAGATTAAGCAACGAGAACAAAAAAGTTTGTATCAAGAAATAGAGCAGTTGTTGAATCAAACTTTTTATTGCGATGGAATCTATTGGGGACGTTGTAACTGAAGAGCTATTAAGACTTGGGATGAAAGCAAGCAAAAGTTCAGCTGGATTCCTAAAAACATGGTAATTTTCAGAAACGAAGTTTTCAACTTTTGTGAAAGTGATACTTCGTTTTTGCAACTGCTGCTTAATTTCTGCAACCAGCAAAAGATCAATCAAAAACTTATTAAAAGATTCCAAGTAAACAGGGCACAACCGGTTGATTTTTGTCTTCAGGAGCTCAATAAAAAGAGCAAAACCGTCTCACAAACAGTGAGAATGACTCCTCACAAACCACAAAATCAAACGTCACTAGAAACAATATTGGTGCTTGAAGGAACAGCTCTTGTGCCACATATTACCAATTAGATGCCAACTTGATCAGAACAGTGACGTGAAAGCTTTTCGCAAAATCAATTTTCGCAACTGACTACGTGACCTATCGAGCTTTCCGGTCTGGTGACATCCTACGGTCACCCATCCACATCCAACAACTAAGATAATGTCGTTTTTATCAATGCTGTTCGCTAGTGGCTTAGGTAAAAGTAATCTCATGAATTGTACTTGCACCACATACCAGACGTGTCAATTTTTCCCTTTGGCACCTCCTTTGCCAAAGTCAGATGGTACCCAAGTAGAAGAAATCTACTCAAATCGTCGGTTCTTACACCAGGTGTCAAGTCACAAATGCTGATCGACAAGATTTAATGGAAGAATCGCAAGTGAATTTGGGCTAAAGTTAGTTTTGGCCTGACGTTTAAGCTAAAATGGCCTAATTTAATAATAAAGGTATCTCTGGCAAAACTTGCTCTTGCCTCATCAACTTTTCGAGAGGTCGGTATTCTGCTTCATCAGGAGAATGTCATAGTACTGTTGGTCAGTCACATTCTTAGGTCACGGCCCTGAAACAGTCATTCATACAACAAATTATCTTGGACCATACCACACTATCCATCCATGAAAAAGGCAGTGATAAGCCTCACTGTGTCCTGTTCTTTCAAGCTTTATCAAACGAATCAAATGAAAAGCAAGCTTGATACACTGTTACGAAAACATTTTTTTACCTGATAACAGCAAACTTGCATTGAAAAGAAAACGTTTTTCAGCTTCCCAACCAATCAAACATGACTGAACCAGGCGGACTCAATTCGCTTCATGAACATTGAGAATAAGCAAAGCCCAGAAAGCAGCAACTGTTGCGAAGCACGACAAATTGAGATTAACTGTATGGCCTGAAAAATGATGACAGTGATTGATAAAGGGTGTAAAAGTTTGTTTCATCATATAACATCTTTTTCTAGAAATATTTGTCATTTCTCTGCCTGCTTTAATAAAACCGGTCCTTAAATTTTTGAACTGTCTTCAAGCTTTTAAAATCCCATCTCGGACAATTGCGGTTACGATTTTTATGCCTGTTATAGATTATCTACTTCTTAGAATTATCATTGTCATAGGAAAACTTTTTCCTTTGTTTGTGATGACGTCGTATTCTAAGGAAAAATTGATAAATTCAAAGCCTGTCTCTTGGAATGGAAATTAAATGGCAATTTCCAAAGCGCGCCCAAACACTAGCATATCACGAGTTAGGAAAAGTGTCCTGCAGTTTGTAGTTCATAGAAAAATGGAAATTGCTGCTACAATGGCTCATTTTTCAAAGATGAACAAAACTAACAACTTTGGTCTAATGCTCAACAACAGTAAATCTGCGTTCAAGTCGTCTTTGAAATAATTTGCGGTCCTGATCCTTGACGGTTTCTTATTTTGTCCTAGACGTACTTATATGATGATTCTCATGACACGCTGCATTTTGTCTCAACTGTTCCTGAATGGCCCTTTGTCATGACACCAAATTATTTTACGCATATAATGACCAACTTAAAGATCACAATTATGGCATAAATACTATGCTGGGTTATTTTAAGACGCACATTAACATTTGCAGCCTTTCAAAAGAAAAATAACGTTAATTTTTTAGCAGGATGATGACTCTGTGGGAAAGTGATTCAATACAGCAAATTGCAGCACAAAAACAACTTCCTTGAAACTTAGTACTACGCGATTTGACAGATTTTTCTGAGGGGTGTTCAAAACAATTGGCTAATTGGCTGCTCCGTAAACGTGATGTAATGCATGGAAACGTGTCGTGCGTAATTTAATGAATATGGTTTGGGTATCTGTGCAAGGACGAAATGAGCAACAGTGATACACAATTCATCTGCTTTTGCGCATAATTGCAACTATGATACGTGCCACAGCTAATCGTATCACAAGCGCCTTTTTCAAAACAAGCAAGTTTCCAAGCTTTCTGAAAATGGCAAGAGCAAAAGAGAAATATTTGAAGAAAAAGTAAAGGACCACCTGCATTTCTGACTGAATATCTAGCTATTCTTGATTTATGTTTATTTCCTTCGCAACTGGACATTCAATGGGATGCCAAAAGCATCCACAGTGAGTGTATTTATTTCCTTTCATTCTTTCTTATTACGAACATGCACTATCGTTACTTGAAATAAAAAAACATTCGCGTTGCAACAAAGCGGCGAAAATTTTTAAGAAAAGCAAGCATTGCCGCACGGAGCATCGCAATGCTTAGGTATCAAGACCCAAAGACTTCGGCACTTCTGCTTTTGATCAAAGAATCTATCCTCCATTTCCACTATTATATGATCTAAATACGGTACAAATATGGCTTCCCGACAAAAATGCTCCGGGTCATTAGAAGGATAATTATATCCGAAAATTTGACTTTTGCATCTTCTGGGAATCAGTAGTTGAGCATCATAATTTTGACATTCATTCTTAGCTTGGTCAAATATTTTATGAAAAACGTTTTCGCAATTGCTTCTGTTTTGTCGGAGAATATCCAGCACACTATAAATGAGCTCAGTCACGGAAAATATATCCAATTCTTTCTTTTGCAGCAGTTTTGAAACAGGCAGGATCATACCAGAAATGTGTTGCATAACTAAAGTCGCGATTAAAAACGTGCATTTCTGTACAGAATTTGGTAAAGTTGCTACTTTGGTCGCAAACTCCACTTGCTTGTTTTCCTGCTGCAATTCCTCAAGTGTAGGAACAACTGCTGGCAATAGTGCCACGAAAATGATGCTCGAGTCATGTCTTTCTACCCAGCGTGTGGCGCAAATTGATTTCAGCTTCTGTCGCGAAGAAGCCGAGCCTGAAACTTCTCTTTCAACATTGTCCTGAAATATCGATACGCGCTGTGCAGAACGCGATAGAAAAACGCATATGTCCAATATAGTTGCCATCTCATTTCTAATAACTAGAAACTACGTTGAAGTGCTAATGACCAAGTTAAGAACATGGTTGCAGCAGTAAGTGCACACGGCCAAAGGGTACAATTCTTTCACTCTAGCTTGGACACCACGATATTTTCCGCTCATTATACTTGCGCCATCATAACCTTGGCCACGCATATGTTCCAGATTCAGCCCAAGTTGAGACAGTTGGGCGAGAATCCTAGATGCAAGATCTTTGCCCGTTGTTGAAGAAATTGGAAAAAAGCACAAAAATTCTTCGTGCACTTTGGCATCTTTGATAAACCGAACAGATAAACTAAGTTGCTCTGTTTAACTTATATCAGTCGGTTCATCCTCTAGTATCGAAAAGTATTTGCATTGGGAAATATCGGAAAGTATTTGCTTTTGTATGGCATCACTATCAAAGATACAATTTGATTTTGCACTTTCCAGCTTAATTATGAAGCGTTGCGGGGAGCCTTTAAAAAGAGGTCAGATGTTTGCTTGTCAGCAGCCTCCACTCGCAGTCTTAAGGCAGCTTAAAAACTCTGTCACTGCAATTAGTTTCTTTCAGTGAAAACGCACCAGCGTCTCTGTGACCCCTCAATGGTATTTCTTGGCGATCACAAAATTCACTAGTTCTGATGATATGGGAAAGACGATTTCGATTTTCCTCGACAGCTTTCTATTATGTCGACCGCTGTTTAAACCATTTCGTACATCTGTGGATTTGTCGGCATCTGTCTGCAGTGATGTACGCAGAGAATTTTCATGGGGGAGTTTCATTCAGTGCCATATGGTGGTCCTTTGTTTGTGGTGTGCGGTCTTTGTGACGTCATAATTTGACGTCATGTTCATGTTTCCAAACCAACGTTTTGGCGAAGTTTGTTGACATTATATGCATATTCTTCTACACGCACTCGCCTTACGTTATGTGTCATTGCACTGAATATAAACTATTAGTGCTCCAATTTAGGATATCGGTGGTAAGTAAACGCAATGCTTCGACACAGGAGTTCATAACTGCAAAATTTTTGTTGCGTGTTGAAGGGGAGGAAAACACTCATCACTGCGTCAGAGCAATATATATCTGCAACATAAGGCTGCGCTGATGTCTCGTCGAATGTGAGCAGTCGGGCGTAAGTGTGTGGCTGGACTGGCTGACACATACCCGGGTTTGCAAGATCGAATCTTGCTGAACTACACAACAGGGTTGCCAACCTGTCTTGATAAAAAAAAACAATACCTTGTACCGAAAAAGCCAGATAGCAGTTTTGAGGCATAGCCTATACACGTAAACATGCAAAACCACACACAAAATAGACATTAAAACTCGTCAGAAACATCGATATAACACATGTCCAATCTATAGAAGCATATTCTTTCCCCGTAAGTACACTGCCGTGCATTTGTTTTTTATCAGTAACATCGATCATTTTTAGGGCAACAGTAATATTTTTGCAATATTCTGTGCACCCTGCATGGTAATAGACCCTCGTCGCAAGAGATTTGTAATGAATATCAGCTCGGACCATGTTTTGCGAGAGCTAAGCCTATTGACTGAAAATAAGCAAGAAAAAGCCAAATTTTTCTGGCTTTTTTATTTCCAAAAAAAGCCAAAGGTTTTCAAAATAGCAAGAATTTCAAAATCTGGCTTCAAAAAAGCAAAATGCGCAGCCCTGCTACACAAGAATTGAGAATGCGCATAAAGTACGCATTACAACTATCAATTTTTTGTTACGTATAGAAGTCCAGAAAAAATAGTTTTCCTTTTCCCCTGCTGAGATATCAAATGCCTTCTATGTTTAAAAACTACTGTTTTTGAGCTCGTGCAACAGTTCTATGATGCTACAGAATTTGGTGATGTGGCCAATACGGTCAGCATTTGAGCTGATCATCCACAGCAGACAAAATAGACAATTATTTCGGATAAAGCGAACTATGGCGGAACAAAATCTTAAACATGCGTAGTGGATGAAAGGTCTGCAAAAAGTTGTAAGATGGTTTCTCGACGCAGACGAAAACCCTGATTCTCACCAAAACCTAATTATTACTCTTTGGCCCATTGAAAACCTTCCGTAAAATTTGAATGCAAATTTATTGCGTGGTATTTGCATTAAGTCGAGAAATTAACAAGCAAATAGTATTCGAAACGTTTAATTTCCTTTCGGCAGGTAATAAAGATTTTGTAAAATATCAAGCTCAAAGGGGGGGGGGTTAACCCCAAACCCCACCCCTTGCGTACGCCCTTGTCTGTCTGCACAAAGGTATCGAAAATGGCTGCACATAATTTATGGTAGTGACAGTTTTGGTGATTATTGTAATGTTCCTTCGCCTTTTTACAATTGCAGTGTGGTCCCGAAACTACTGAGACGGGAGGTTTTGCGCTGCGACTGACAGCCTGTGATGAGCAAACACAAGGCACCATTTACAAAACGTTTCACTGTAAATATTATACTGTGCGCTAACCATGAAAATTCTTTCAACCATTGCTTCTGGAAACTTCGATGTTGAGCACCAACTGTTACATACGGAAACGAGAAACTTTAAGGAGGGGACCAGGAATTAAACAATACCTTTCGTCGATCAGCATCAGTCAGGGGAACTCCAACGAAGTTACCATTACCAATATCATTTTCACTACTGAATACTTGACTGGCAGACTCTGAGCACAAGCTAGTGTCATTTCTGTCTCTTTTGCAAAAGTCTCTTTCTTTTGACGAACTCCTTTTCCGCTTGCGTTGTACAACTACAAACTTATCCATTTTTCCTCGCACTTTTCTGACTATCACAGTACCCGAAATTCGAACTACAGGAGGAAAAACTCCAATCGTAACGCAATGCGCAACACGTGCAGAGTTTCTAGGTCAGTGTTTCTCAACGTGGGCGGAAGGGCCCCCTTGGGGGCGATTTTGAGGGTCAAGTGGGCGAAAAAAACAAAGGGAGATAGGGGGGCGAAACAACACAAAGGGAGCGAAAATGCTCAAGCACTAATCGATTACTGAGTTTACTTTAGTAACCTAATTTTATGACTTGTTAGTTTCTTGCAAATTTTAATTTACTATGCTAATCGTTGGAGGTTGTTACTAAAGCAATTCATCTGTTTAATTTTTACTCTGGACCGTCTATGTGTTCGGCTACAGTGTGGATTGTTTCAAGGCTGCGGAGCCGTCGTAAAAATGACACAGCTCCGGCTTCGAAATTATTCTTTTCATGAACATGTCTCCGGCTCTAGCTCCTGAGCTCTTGGTTTTCATGAGTGTGGCTCCGGTTCTGGAGCGCTCTTTTTCCATGGCTCCGGCTCGAGGTCCGGTTTCTGGTCGTTTTCACACAATATCTTAATTGTCTTGGGATGCCTCAAGTTGAATGGAAAATGAATTATATCAAGTACACAAAACTAAGAGAATATACCAAACATTTTTGAGTAATTTAATCTGGTATTTTTTTTACAAGCAGCGCTCTTACCATGTGGAAATCAACGAAAAAAGAATCACAGGTCAGACTTTTCAGAGAATAGTTACTAGCAGAAATGTAACTCAAGATAACGTTAATATAAAGAATTTCTGGAAAGGCAGTCGCTGGTTTTGCCGTCAATGCCTGAGGACCTTTTGTTATGTCTTAAGACCAAAATGAAGAAAATTGCTGTTTGGAAAACCACATTTATATCCGAGCATTTAAACACAGACCAGTGCCAAATGACCAAGTGTTTTGCACTCGTTTCATGCTTTGCCTGTTGTGGTCTTGACGATTCCAGCTAAAAGCGCTGCTCAGGCAAACCATGTAAAGATTGCAAAACAGTCGACTCTCATGTGTTCTTTCAAACACGCACACATTTGCATTAACAAAATGCGAAGATGTGTTTAAAAACCCTTTGTTCAAGTAAATGTTCTGACGTCTAGCAAGAAATTCACATTTGAGTTTTTGAACTAGCTGAGAACTTCTGATTTCTTAGCTTTTGCACTCATAATAAGCAGTGATGAATCACAAGCGAAAGCACAATTTAGCGCGAAAGCTTAGAAGAAAATAAGACTGGTTACCGTGCTGAAAAGATATATTTTTTCCACAGATGAAAACTTCAAGAAAAGTTCACATTTGTTTACATTGATTTTTTATACCCTCCTGATAATGTACTGTTATGCAAAGCAATGCTACCTCGCTACCAGTTATTTATTACTTTCATGTTATGCTACTGCTTGTAAACATATTGTTTCCCGATGAACTTTGCCAATAATCTGGTACACCTTGCTAGTAAGCGTCATGGTTTCTAACAGAAATTCCTACTTTGCAATTGCGTGCCGTGCATTTCCTACTATAGTATCATATGTTCATCACGCTCCCTGGTGAAAGCATGATTACACAGCGACAAAAGCTATGGATATTTTATTATATACTACTCATTATAGCTCAGATCTTTTCAGATCTCTACACTACTACAGACCAGGTTTGATCATTCCAACTAGAAAGTTAAATGTTTTGGTAATTAATGTTTTTTTTTATTTCTACAGCAGTGGTTCTCAACCACTTCGCTGAAGACAGCCAAATCCATACCTACAATTTTGTTAGATAGCCGCACTAATAAATTTTACCACAAGTCAATTGACACATTTTGTGTTATTGCACTGACGAAGTATGTTGCACAAAATATTAGAGGTGTTACTGAAAGAGACCGCCTATTGCAAGGAACCCTTTCCCAGCAAAGAATTAGACACTAGCCTCTTGCAGAGTATATATTTCACCTACGAAGTAGACATCATCAGCTCTTATTCAAGTAGAATCTGATACAGAAAGAATGCTAAAAGGAGCACAAACGATGCTTGGGAGCTGCATGCGACTCTTAGAACAGTGTTTGAGAACCATTGCAAGTAACGCAACGCCTGCCAGCTACGATGTCGCAGGCTTAGCGATTATTAAACCAAAGAAATATTAAAGGCTTGCAGATCCATTGACGCAGTCTGGTGTCGTAACTCGTAACAATCGCGTTTAGTGTGCTGTAAAGAGCACACGTAAGTCTATTTAGCAAAACCGTTAGTATCTAGGAAGTGACCCGGAACCAAAGCTACCTCTCAAATGGCCGTAGCTCCGGCCCCGGTCCTAAATTTTAAACTGAGCTCCGGCTCCGGATCCTTCTCATTTTTAATTTGAGTTCCGGCTCCAGGCAAAATGCCCAGCTCCGGCGCTCCAGCTCCATAGTCCTGGATTATTTTCACAAGAATTCTGAACGCAATATTAGCGTAGAAATACATTTTCGTAGTTCAGTTTTACAATGGCTTGGTTCAGCTATTTAGTATTTTCTTTATATAATTCTTTAAATTTACTACCTTGTGTTTGCATTATCAGGCTTGGGGGTCGAAAACGACGTGTCGAGAGTGAAAAGGGGGCGATGGAATAAAAATGTTTGAGAAACGCTTTTCTAGGTCAATGCATGTATGAAGCGGTTTCTCTCAATGCCATATGACATATGAATTGCAACTTCTTTATCGAAAAGCGACATTCAGCGAGGGTTTCCTATAGTCTTCGCAAGATTTGCTTATTGCAACTGAAGTGTAACACTCCTAACGTAACAAGGAAACAGATCACTACACCACTAGTTATAATCGAAATCTTTATATAGCTATGTATGCATGTGCGGAATTTTTTGTGTTTTAACAAATGGCAGCAATAAATTTGTGTTTAGGAAATTTCCGTTAAGGGGGGCTGTAGCCCCCTCAGCCCCCTACGTGCGCCCCTGGTGGTAACCCTGGGTGTGAGCTAATAATGCCGCACACCTGTGCTTGCAATATGTGCATCATGTCGAGCTTCATTAATTGGCAGTGTTGCAGTTCAGGCGGATTGAGAACGGCTCACACAAGCTCATATCTGTTCTGTCCACCCAGTAGTAGTACATATATCAGCCATAAAATAAAAAACTAAAGTTTTCATGAGTGCACTATGTGCATTTTCAATTCTTGCCTAGTTTAGTTCATGCTGTAACTGCCAACCCTGCCATCCCAGTTGCATTCCTTCTCTGCTCGACTCCGATTCTCGTCTTCGACGAGACATGCGCGCAGACTGATGTTTTTGCAGTTGTGAACTGCCCTGTCCTAATGTTGAGTGTGTTTACTCCACTGTTTTAATGCGCAGCCTTAAATTTTTGCAGTTGTGAACTGCACAGACGTAGCGCTGAGCATAAGCACCAGAATGAGGGAAAAACGGTAGCTTTCTATCCCTGGAAATTGGGACTAAGTATCAACACTCTCCAAACCAAATCTGAAGTCAATTATTCTGAATAATTGACGTGAAACGTCACTTTATTTGTCGGTATGATACTCACACTGTACTTGAGACAAGTTCGCTATGTTGGTGTTATACAGGCGCGGATTTGCAATTAAGCTGAAAAGGCTTAACCCAAAATCGTAGTATTGTAGTAGTAAGGAAAATGTGCAGCATTTTTGTAAGCAACTGTACTTGTATTTTTGGTTTGGTTCAACGCAAGTTTTTTCGCCAGGCCGCTAACAAAAATTTCTATCGAACAGGCTAAACAAATCAGAAAGTTCGAAGAGCCAAATTATCAACATAAATTTGCCTCAGGCCGCAAATATCTATTTCTTTTCGATGTGGAGATTTCTTTGTAGTATGAAAGGAATTGTGGAACGACAATTACTTTTTCGAGGTCGAGCTTCTGCAACATTCTCTACAATTGAGAAAGCTCTCGTGGGCCGCAAGAAAAGCTTTGGCGGGCTGCATGGGTCCCACGGGCCGTATATTGTGAAAGCCTGCTATAGAAGAATGAGCACGAAGTATTGAAGTGAATGGTGATGAGCATTCTCGTTTAATGACCTTGAGAATTGACAATTGTTGCGTGTAAATTGCGGAACAAAAGGTCTAAATCCATTTTTTCAGATTGCAAGAGGCCAGAGTGCAGAGAGGTACCCAGTAAATATGTAACGGGAGTATGGTCAGAAAACTTCCCCGCGGCCTTTTTGGTTAGTTTCGTTGTGAGTGTTTTTGTTCCTGATATCGAGGGAAGTTAGAATAAGGTAATATGTTTATGAATTGGAACACCTTGTCCAGTGAGGGTAGCCGGAGCTGTATCAGCGGCACTCCATACCTCTAATTGGGGGGCACGCTGTCACAGGGGGCCCAAAATTCAGTTCCTTCGCCACGTTTTTTTGAGCTTATCCACGCAAAACAAAGCTATAACACACCAAATTCAAATATGAAACACTACAAATTAATGAACTTGTTGTTATTCTGTATTCTGTTCTTCTTCTGTCATGTAATTTCTAAACGGTGCAGTACCTGCCGCTGTTACAGTACCTACAATAATATCGCCTGATCATTTTTGATACGTTTGTGAGCACTGCTGTGTTCTAGGGAAGGCGAGGGAGCTACTTGCCTCGGGCCCCCATTTTCAGCCTACCCCGAGGTGTTTTACGCGAAAAATTTACTGATTTTTTGGTGAAAATCTAATTATCCACCTATAAGAGTAAGTACTCTGCTTTCACAAGGGCCCTCAGCAGCAACTACTGTACAATGTGTAGGTTCTCTGCTTTCAGTAGGCCCTCAATAGCAACTGCAATGTGTCAAGTACTCTACTCTTGAAAGGTCTCCCAACACCAACTGTAATGTGTTAAGTACTTCACTTTTGAAGGCGTCCCCATAAGAAACTGTAATGTGTATTTGTATTTGGCTACTTTTTGGCTACTCTGTGTATTTGGCTACTCTGCTTTCAAGCGGGCCCCCAAAAGCACTTGTAATGTGTATGTTCTCCGCTTGCAAAGGGTGCCAATAGCAACTGTAATTTGTAAATGCCTTGCTTTCAAAGAGGCTCTCAACAGCAACTGTAAAACTAGAGAAGTGGGGGCGATGCCAACTTGCTATCGCTTAACTTTTGTGTATTGCTAGCTTTGTCTTCCCTTTCAGTGTTTTTATAGTCGTTTATCATGAATACCCATTTACAATTTGTTATGTCAGTCACGTCGTAGTCTTAGGTATGCATCCTTGGGTGGCCCGCATATTCCCTTCCTAGGCTTGATCAAAAGATCTTATCATGGTTGGCTGAGTATGATGGCGTCGTCAGAGGGTCCCCTTTTTCAACCTTGCCTCGGGCCTCCCCAACCTTAAGTCCACCACTGTTTGTGAGGTAATAAACTTAATTTTGGCTTTAGCGTAAAGCGTCAGCATTCGTTGCTTGTAGTGTTGAACGTGAAGTTGGCCTGTATGCCTGACTGGTTTTATGCGTCCAGAAGTCAGACTTCCACTTGATGAATGTATTTTGTGTATGGATTGTTGTGAAAAATGCAACATGTCTAGCCCAGGTGGTCTTCTGGTATTTTGTACTGCATAGAAGCAAGATACTTTGGTACTTACGACGGAAGTTACACAGTTGCGCAGCCTACTGTTCAGACAGCAAGATGGAATTAATAGTGTTGTTAGAAGAACATATTATTTAGATATCACTTCTAAGCTGTCCCGCGCAGTGTTGCCAGCTGGTTAATATATACCAAATATCAAAATTTTGGTAGATTTTCAAAGTGATTGGTATACAGATATTTATTTGGTAGGTAAGAAATATTTTTATTATATTTGGTATATCTTTTCGGAGGGTTTTATTGAGACTTTCCACCTAACTTTTTGTTATACTGTAAAGCGTGAACAGAGAAAACATAGTGGTGTCAAACTGTTAAAACTATATCTGAAAAATTCAATGATTTTGCTTAACATGGGAGTAAGGGTGCATTTTGTGTAAGCGGAAAACAACATTGGAAGAGGGCTGAGTAGTGCAACTGAACACTTCGAGGTATATGTTTTTGGTCAGCCATTGCATCCATCCAATATTTGGAAAGCTGCGTATCAAGGTGGCAGAAGATTTATACAAGAGGACTGGTGGAGTGTGCATGGCTTGCAAAGCAAGAATCTGCTAGTGCTTGTAAGCCTACAATTGTGCAAACTCCAAAAAGAAAATTTTGAACCGCAAAGCAGCTATTACACAGCATAAGAATGCGATAGACCACAAAAGAAATGAAAATGCAGGTGCAGGTGTTGGAAGGTTGAATTGTCCAGCGGCTAATAAATCTGTCACTACTGAAGCATTCTGGGGGATGGCCACAGTTTGGCTGCTAGGGCACCGAGTGCAGCGAGCACGTGTAGTGCTAATTTGGATGACATCTGTCGTCGCAAACCTTCCAGAAGGGCCCCAATTCAAAATAGCCCAGGGCCCCGAAACGAATATAAAAATTCGCCTGCGTAAGCAACTAATAAGCTTGCAGTTCACTCATGTCCGCTCCTTTGCCTGCAGAGACAAATTGCGAAGTTTACGAGCGGATGGTTCAACTGTTGGTCTTTATTGTGTAACAATAACATGGATTTAATTCTTCAAACGTTCACTTCGAGTTCGGTAGTAGGCGCTTTTCTGCCGCATGGGACTGTTGAACGCAGGCCTCTTGGCAGGTGATGCAGCGAAACAGTGATTGCTCAGCGACAAGCCGCGTAGTTCTATACTGCATGAAAAAGAAGCATTGCTGCTCCAACCAAGGGTAATTTTTGTGACTTTTCCGTAGCATAGGGCATAAAGCTTAAAGCGTTTTATGGACGTCAAATTTACAATGCATCGTCAGCACTCTGTGAAAAGAAGCATGAGTGAATCTGCAGCAATGCTTGTACATGTTTAAAAAATTCATTGTTAATGTGGGACTGTGAGTGTGACCAATGTGCCTGAGTGAATAGCTTAACCAAGGGGTGGACAATTAGCGCCCCACGGGCCGGTAATTCAGCAAAATCATCCAATATGAAAATTCCTCCAACTTAGCTATAAACTTGGACATAGACTTGCTTCTACTTCCGTCTTCCAGTGATTAGAAGGTACGGCCCTCCTCTGAA
>JGI24158J21664_10007310_pt1 | contig 14669 bp, 14 predicted proteins | sample Ectturendosymbi3_FD_21664 | JGI IMG/M metagenome (IMG submission 21664) | reverse complement strand
GTTGTATATATGTATATATATATATATATATATGTTTCACAAAATGATATCAGTAGTTGGCAGTTGGAAAATTCACCGTTTGTACAACAAGTTTTTTGAAAGCAAAATTGGCCTTTGGACAACTGAACTAACCACAAAGCAATAGATATTGTGCAAGTTGCAAGAGGCTGATGTAAATGCATAGAACTATAGCAAGTTAATTCCCTTAGTATTTGGATTATTTCACAGTTACCTTATTTTGGAATTATGTTTCTAACCTGTTTTTTGATTGTTGCAGACATACATTGGAAATGTTGTGGTTTCTGTCAACCCTTACCGAACTCTTCCTATTTATGATGCTGAGATGATTGAACGATACAAGGGAAGAAATTTATATGAGCTGCCTCCACACATGTTAGCCAGTTCTTGGTTTAATCAAATTGCTTGCATCACTGCGCTTGTAGAAACTAATGAAATGAAATGCATGGCACTCATACAATTTGTATTTGATTCAAGAGTAGTATTTATATGCGGAAGGACATTTTGCTATGACAAAGGCATAAACCATTTCTAATAAAGAAAGTAAATGTTAACTGCTGTTAATAAGGCTGCTTGCAGGAATGTTTGTATAATCGCATATATGTTAATATTAGATGACATGCTTCACTCTGTGTTGTGAGATTTTGTTGTTATTTTGTTTGCCATGTATATGATTGTGTTGCTTGATTTTGTGCCACTGAAAAGTTTGTAATTTTTCAGTAATTCAATATACTTACTTTGTACTATGCCTTTTCCATCTGCATGAAAAATTCATGAATATCAGGTGCTGAATTCCTACTTGGCAAATATGCAAGGTGTGCAACTGCCTTTGGATTTTTCAGATAGTTTTGCAGTGTCTTACATGATTGTCTCACATCCTTTGTAATTAACAGTGCTTCTATATATTTATTTTCCCAACAAAATTTTGGTGATTTCGATGAACGTTTGATATGTTTTACAGTACATAATAATTATACATTTGTATATGTTTGTCCCTTGTAACTTTGACGTTTCTTTATGTGCGTTCCCAACAAAGTAAACAAGGTTCAAAATTTATTTAAATTTCCAGTTTGTTTAGCAAACAGCAAGGTTTTACTTCTACAGCTTGTCCACATTCCCAGAACGAAATCTTTGTATCTCAGAATTGTTTAGGAATATCAGAACATCAGTTATTAGTTTGTGCGTTTTTCACTTATCAAGTCAAATACATTTAACAAGCCACTCCATGTTGCTCCAGCTTCGCTGTTGCGGACCTAGCCTATCGTTCCATGAAGAACTACAACCGGGATCAGTGCATCATGATAACTGGGGAGTCAGGGTCTGGGAAGACGGAGGCGAGTAAGCTCGTGATGAAGTATGTCGCAGCCATGAGCAGTAGGTCGAAGGAGGTCGATGCTATCAAACAACAACTGCTGCAGTCCAACCCAGTGCTGGAAGGTTAGCTTACTAGTCATATTGCCCTGCAGCATCGTTGGCTAGCCATTTTCTCCTTGCGCTTGGCGTGAGGTTACTTGAGTTGTGTTAATCTGCTCGCTTGTGTTAGCGTTTTGCCAGTGTTATGATCTGTTTGAGTACACTCATAGGTTAAACAATGTAAGCCCAACGGCATTACTTTTTTTGACATTGGTAGAACAGGGTGCTGTCTTTCCTGATGTGGCGAGTGTGTCGGAGTTTGCGGCTTGGCCGATTGCCCATCACACCAATTTTATCGACTTTGAATTTCTGCTCCACCTTTTGATCGATGGTCTTTTCACTAAAAGCAGTCACAAAATCACTGAATGGCTAAAGACTGGGACTGAAACGCCGTTCAAAACGACGTGTGACCGTTGGGAAGAAATAGTTTCCATCGTGTTTACAAACGTGGCAGGATTTCGTGCGCTCCGTACATGTCAGTCTTAATCGCATTTTTTTGCCATTTATGATCAGTTGGCTTTTGCTTATTGTGCGAACGTCACATTCGTTTTAAATCGCCCGTTCCTTGTACTAAGCGATCAACTTGACTATCAAGTTGCGCATCCCTTTTGTCGAAGCCTCCTAAGATGACATCATCATCCACTTGATACCCATGTTCATCGGGTGATGTCATTTTTCTCCCCAACCCACTCAGTGACTCACAGGGCTGGCATGTAACAACTTCAGTGCTTTGGTCGTCGCAGTTGTGGTTTCGTCTTATGTTTTCCGTGAACGACATGAGGAAATGGTTTAATATCATTTGAAAGTGCACTGCAGTGTTGCTACGCGGTTGTAACCGATAAGTTTTTCTTAGAAACGTTCAGTTTTGATGAACGCCTTGCTGTAATATGTAGTTCAACTGCTTTGCGGAACTGTGTACTCTTGTTGCTGTAGATCACCGATCTCCAAACAACGGCCCGCGAAGCCATTTTGTCAACAATGAAAAATTATAATGTATATTTAAGAGATAGTTGTTAATTTGGCAGAATGGAACATATCCCGAAACAATCACATTATCTCGAATTGTGTAGTAGCTTATGCGGCCCTCTGACACAGAAAGTGTGGAGACCCCTGGTGTCGATAATGATCAGAAAAAATACTTATAAATCAAGCAGTGGTGCTGTTCGTCTGTTGTTGCGAAGCCGACCTCTTTTTTTTGCGCAGCGTTTGGAAACGCAAAGACCAACCGCAACGACAATTCCAGTCGATTTGTAAGTTTTCCTTTTTTTACAATTTGCTGCGTTCAGAGGTCGAGAAGCATTATTCTCATTTTTTTTCTTTGTTTTTGTTTCAAAGGGCAAATACATGGATATCGAGTTTGACTTTAAGGGAGACCCAGTGGGGGGAGTCATCTCAAACTGTAAGTATCGAAATTGCTGGAAATACGTTTTTTTTCAAATAGAAATAGAGTGCAGTGTTTCGCAAGTTTACGCCCCAAAAATCAAAATCTTGACGTTCTCATGGACCCCAGTGCTTTTGCAGAACATAAGCAGAAGCAATGGCATAGGACGCGTTTTCAAATTCATTCGTTTGTTTTGTTTCAAAAGCAGCAGATTGCAGTCGAGCAAAGACAATATCTTATTTTTTTCTTTTTATGTGGGGGCAGTCCCGTCGCCACGATGGGATTTTTGCTGGGCTTAGCCCCGCAAACAAAGCTCCAAGCCCTCCAAATTGAAATATGAAACACTGTAAATTAGTAGAATTTTTGTCAAAGCCCCCGTGCACGAACGTAAAGCCCTCCCGCACAAACGTAAAGCCCGCTTTTGACGACTTTCTGGCGACGGTTCTGTATAGGGGGAACCGGATGGCGATGTCATGCGTGACCAGGAGCACTCTTATACCGGGCCTATTTTCAAGGGAGTGTTACAATATACATCCAGTCCCACAGTTGAAAATATGCATCAGGATGATACTTATAACTTTTAGCAAATTTCGTTGAGGCTCCAAAAATCATTAATTCCATTCGGTCCTCATGCCTTTTACATTCGGTCATAATGCCTTTTACATTCGGTCATACAAAAATTGTAACGGAAAAATGACTGAAACTTTATTTCGGCCAAATGACCGAAATGTCTCAGCGAAAAGAAAAACCCAGCTGCAGATTTGTCTGAACTCGGTCGAAGAGTCAAGTTTTCTCCTCTGGCGTAACGGTTGAGAACCACTGCTTCAAAGCATTGTTCGCAAAACAATATAGTTTGTTTGTCCAGTTCCTGGACTGTCGCGGGTCTTGAATTTATCGAAACGCTGTTTCAACGCGTTGGGATTTCTCACTTCCATAGAACGTCGTTTGCTCAAAGTTTGGCGAAGGTGGCCGTGTTTGGCTTTTTGCCCAAAACAAACTTTCGTGGCGCTATTCACGGAGTTGCTGCAGAATTTTTGTCGCAAACAGAAGCGATTTTTTCTTGCAAAAAATGTTACTTTATGCGACGACCTATATTAAGCGACATGGTGCGATTGCCTTTGAAGTGCACCTCGTCCATTACTCTGTGCTGTTGATTTATAAAATATTTTCAGGAAATCACCTGTGATGAAGTCGAAACGTCAATGAAATAACATGCGTTCTGCAATAATGGCGTCACTCTTCGCTAATAATAACGTCACTCTTCGCTAATAATAACGTCGCTCTTCGCTAATAATGACGTCACTGCTCCCTACTAATGGGTCACTGTTCCCTAATAATGGCGTCACTGTTCCCTAATAATGGCGCCACTGTTCCCTAGTAATGACGTCACTGCTCCCTAATAATGGCGTCACTGCTCCCTAATAATGGCGCCACTGTTCCCTAATAATGGCGCCACTGTTCCCTAATAATGGCGCCACTGTTCCCTAATAATGGCGTCACTGTGCCCTAATAATGGCGTCACTGTTCCCTAATAATGGCGCCACTGTTCCCTAATAATGAAAAGCTTCCTTTCCGCATCGTTTTCACAAAGGTTCGATTTTTGGATCATTCGCAACGTTTTGCTTGTTTCATATCTAACAACAAAACACATAGTTGGTGTGTTGCTGGCGTAATATCACGTCGCAAGAAAAATTTTCTTAGTTGTGTTTTTTCCGCTTCGGCAAAAAAAACGAACGTTCGAGTAAAAACAACCTTGACTTCAGCCTTTGACCCAAAGATGCGTTCCCTGGAACGAGTAGCGTACGAAGCCAGTCATTACTTGGCATTTTCATTTTGTCTCAAAACGGCCATGGACCACGTGGTTCCGCATGTTTACTGATTTGTTAATAATTGAAACCTGTATCTCTGCTCCCTGTGCAAATGACACTTCTTCGATGACATTGCGTCACCGGCTGGACGCCGGTTTTTGATCGTCGCGGCTCACTGCTCATGTATTGAACGCTCGCTATTGGGCCTGAGTCAAGTGCGGTGGAGTGTGACCGTCAGCTGCACCAGACCTCGGCCATCGTTGCGATTAAGTAGGAGATACGCTCTGTCTGAGGTTCCAAGGACGGTGTGATTAGAAAAATGGTCCTCATTTTTTGTGAGTTTGAACTCTCCGCATAGCACGTCCTCTGGTAGTCATCGAGAAATATAGCTTTGTGCTGGTATTTAAATCCTTGGTCATTTTTCTTCTTTCGTGAGCAGCTTCACCCGAGCAGCCGGTTTTGAACTCTGAATGCAGCGTGCTGCACTGTTCTTGCTTCTCTGTCCCGATGCTTTTGTTAATAATGTTCTCTATGTGCGAATAGTGGGCCATGAAGGAGACCAAGTGCAAAACACCGCCTGCTGTCATTGTTGTTAAGTGTCAGGGCCACCCTTGAACAAAAGCTTCGTTCGCTTTGTTTTGACAGAACAAAGCTTTCGCCTTGTATTGGTGGTTTGAATTGTGTTTAAGATATTTGGACACACCCGTTTCGCCCCGTTCAAGGAGCTGAGGGTGCGACGCTCACTCCCACCATCTTATTTCGACTTCGCGGTTACATGCGTAGTAGTTATTAATCTCACATCGATCCACTCACCTCTTCCGCAAACACTTTCGAACGGNAACATGGAATGCGCGGTTGAGCCGGGAATCGNACCNTCGACCAAGGCATCGCCGAGCTTTTCATATTTTTTCATATCGTTGCAGATTTGCTGGAGAAATCCCGGGTGGTGCGGCAAGGCAGAGGCGAGCGCAACTTCCACATCTTCTATCAGATGATAAGCGGGGGTTCTCCGTCACTGCTCAGTAAGTCCTGTGTGGATGGGTGGGGAGGATGAATGTCGGGCTGGTGTGACGAGGGAGAGGTTCTTGTAATGTTGGTGGGACCGGCAAATTGACACAGCTACCGGAATGAAACACATTCTTTCCCGTGTTGGCTGCTTAGTGCATGTTTTGTTTCGAGCGATGCAAAAGGTATTTCGTTTTTCAAGTAGTATTTTTAAGAAAAAAGTTCCTTTAAATGAAAGAAAAAAGGTATTCTGACAGAAAGCTAGTAACACTTGAGGCGACGATAGCTCAGTGTTGCACTGTCGCAGTCGAAAGGTCGAGTGATCGAAACACGACCGCGGTAGTATTTGCCGCAGTTTCCTTGAGACAATATAATTTGTTTTCACCCCCGACCGAGACACTAATTCCAGGCTTCGTTATTTGTTGTCGCCCAAACAAATCACGAGCAACAATTTTATGTTTGTCTATGAGCTAACAAAGGAGTTTCCGAAACGTCATCCCAGCAGCAAGACGCATTGGATGTTTTTGTTCTGTTTCAATCTTTGAAACGTATTTTTGCGAACCAGAAAAACTCAAGCTGGAAAACGCCACCGAGCACAACTACTTTTCCTCCAGTGACATCATGTCTGATGACGCAAAAGCTTTCAAGCAAGTGTTGGTAGGTGATGATTGCTGTGGAGGGCTGCGCATTGGCATTCAGAACAAGCTGAATGCAATTTGTAATTAAGTGCAGTAGTAGCAGTAATGTGTGTTACACGTAATATGTGTTATTTAATGTACGTTGCACATAATATGCTATGTAATGTATTTTACACATATATCTGCGTTGTGTAGAATGCTCGTTATGTAACGGCTGACATATACAACGTTTGTTAATACATTACGTGTTATTATATAACGCATCTTGTATTAAGCATAAGTTCTTCGCTTTGTTCAAAACGCGTGCTATCTACCATGGTCGTTGTGAACATTAGGGTGCGTTAACCCTTCAATGGTGCGGGAGTTACTTTTTCAATAGCGATTAAACTAAAGTGTCCTCGGAGGTAAATCCGGAAAGGTGTCACGTGCTTGTTTGTGATTGGACAAAAACAGAACGCGTTCGACGTCATCGGCTTCTCCCGTGACGAAGTCGACAGTGTCCTGGAACTGGTATCGGCCGTCATGAAACTGGGCGACATTCGATTCAAGTCCTTGTCCTCAAAGAACGGGATGGCCAACTCCATTGTCGACAACGAGGAAGGTATTATGACATATGGTGTGGGTTGGTGCAACCAGGGGGTGAATCTTATAATTTAGGGGCTCGGGACAAACTCTCAGAAGGGGTTAGCTAAAAGAAGTTGTTGATGCGCCCCTTTTTGGCACATTTGCGCAGAATTTTTGCTTTGTTTTGAAAAAATAACTTTTTTCTGAGCTTGTTAAATGTAGCTGTAGAATGGTTCATAAGCTTTGTAATAAACAATGCAAAAATTTAGTGTGAAACTCTGAAGCGGAGACCCCACGGCATTTCTGAAAAAGTGGCTGGTCCGAGGCGACCGCCTCCCACAATATTCATCCCTGGGCACACCGGCCCATAGTCTTAGTGCGGTCGTTTGCATGCTGGTGGGCCGAAGGTCGATTCCCGGCTGCCACACCAAGGCTTTAGGTCCTTCACTGCAAGTGCGTTCTATCATGAGAGGTGCCGCCTTCGTGAAGTTCGTTAATGCATGTGGCTGAGGCAGCCTGCATTGCCTTCAATCACACGGTCAGAGGTTAATTCCAAGAGTTAGTTCTGCAAGAGTTTATTTTTCTTCTTCAAGCAAAAAAATCAAGAAGTTTCATTGGCAATTATTTTATCGACCTGCGCCTTGATTACGAATTATTGGCCTAGCATGGAATCTATTGCCTTATTTTATTTAGCACAGAAAGTTACCGAGTATATTTTGTGGTATTTGCATTAATTGTTTTGTTTGTAGCTAACCAACTTCGGCCCGGCCGGCAGTCATGCCGGGAGTTCAACAACCATGCAATCAGATGCATTTTAGTGTGTTGTTGAAATAAAACATACCGTTTCCAATCTCGCAACAGGTGCTTTAATGCGAGCTGCAGTGATTTAATATCCGTTCTCCCCCCAGACATCCTGGTCATATGCGACCTGCTATCCATCAAACCCCGCACTCTGATGAACGCCCTCACCGAGAGAACAGTTACCGCTAGCAAAGACTCGGTCACATGCACACTGTCTGCCAACGAGGTGGGTGTGACTGTTGTGGTGGGCCTTCTTCTTGCGACTGTTTACTGAGAATTTGATCTTGGAATCTTCTCCTGGGTCCCATTTTTGCTCCATCAAATATTAATGGGGTCCGACCCACAAGGGACTCAATCCGCTTTTTGCCCCATGCAAGCAGGCAATGACATTGTTTGGGCCGACACTTCAAAGCCACTTGAAACTAAAGTGCGCAACGCATTTGGGCGATCGCCGATTGTTCTTTGCTGTCATCGACCTCGCGCCGTGGTTGACAAGGCAGAAGGTCGTCGATCGCGGTCACGTGATTCGCGTGCAAGTTTCGATCGCCCGGGAATCTTTGTTGCCACGGCAACGCAATTTTGTTCGAAAGCTTTGATCTTACTGCTGTCCAGCTTGATCTCGTCATCAACGCGCTGTTGATGTACGTTCGCTTAATATGTGCTTTTGTTTTTTTTTAGCGTTCGCTTAATATGTGCTTTTGTTTTTTTAAGCGTTCGCTTAATATGTGCTTTTGTTGATTGCATACACTCGGGGGGTGGTGGTGGTAGGAAATTGCTTCTGAAATTGCAGGGTCGATTTCAAGAACAATTGCGCCTCTGTATCGCCGAGTACAATTGCGCCCGCACCGCACTCGACTGTCGTCGCCGTTATCTGCTTGAACCTCAACGCGCACTTGGCTCAACCAGCGTGTGTCGAACGTTCCTGAAGCGTCGCGTTGTTGTCAGCGGCGTTTGTCAAATATTAACGCGAACCCGGTGATCAACATCGAACCGCGACCCCGTTTTTGGTCCAGAAACCGTATCTATATTTGTGCCAAGCCTGCCTCAGCCATTCACCCGCGGGTTTGGGGCTGCACCCTCCCCGCATCTTGCCCCGTTTCATTCGCACTCAAGCTTTCATTCACAGGGTGTTGCCAGGGGGGGAGTCAGTTTTTAGCCGACAGGGTGTTCGAGTGTGAACAAACGATCAGCGGGGCCGTGCGGTACTGTGCTAACGATGTGCAGACGACGTTTAAAGACCGCAAACTTTTTACGAGCTTGCACAGTTGCGACATTAACAGATTGAAGGCATTTGTGGAGGTTGTTTCGCCCCGTTGCATTGATTTACGCGTCTGCGTCAGCTGTGCAGTAAATCCGCACGTGAAATTTGCTGCACTTGGTGCAAAGTCTAAACGTGTCAAAAGTCCTTCCCTACTGACATAAACCGTCTGCCGGGAAAGTAAATACTCTCTTAACGTATGCGGATTCGCGTGCACTGGTTCGATGAGCGCTGGCGATGATGGACCAACGATGTGGAGCGTGATTTTACAAGATGTTTGCTTGTAATCATGTCTGCGGCTGTGTGAGCGTTGTGCACAGTCGAGCCGGACCCACGTATCCACCGCAGTGTTGTTGAAACGAAAAAGCTCCCCTGTCTCACGCATGCATTATGCGGCGAAGAGGCGATCTCACACACAGGCTTACTCAGTAATTTTCAAAAACACACCCATGCATTTGAACTTTTTCTTTTGATACGGCTGAACATAATAAGTCGCGTAGCTGTCGCGGTTTATTCTTGCAAAAAAAATTTTTTTCAACCAAAATTGTTAATTTTGAAGAAGAAAACCCTGACCGTTGACAGCTGGAAACAAAATGGGAAAAAGACTGTGGACCATGAGCAACTGAAGCCATAAAGCAGGGGTGGGGACCTGCAGGCCGCGGGCCAAATGCGGCCCGCGTGAACATTTGATATGGCCCGCATCAGAATTTTCGTCACCAAGTTACCCAATTTAGATCATAACATCGCGTCAAAAAGGTTGAATTTTTTGATTAAATCAATCATTTTTTGCGGCCCGCCAGCGATAATCCACCATTTATGCGGCCCGTGATAGTGAATAGATTCACCAGCCCCCTGCTTTGAAGCCTCGGCGCCTTGCAAGTTACTTATCACAAGTACCAACTCTAGTAGGCTGTGGACCACCGTCCAATCTTCACTCAAGAAACAGCTGTTCCACTGCGTCTCAGTGTTTTGTTTTCAGGCGATGAGCTTCGAAGTCAGAGCGTAACTTGTTTTGCGGGCGTGGCATTAAAGGTGTCCGCTCAAGACAAGGATCGTTGTGTTGCGATTCGACTGGAAAGATACCGCGCAACCTTCCATGTTGCTGAGTTACCGGGTGGCAATGCGAAAGCTAAATGCAAAACACAGGTCTCAACTGAAGCGTCCAACCTTTGCGGTCAAAGCGGCTCTCCTGTTTGTTTCTTTTTTATTTTTTTCCACCTCTCCCCCCATCCGCGACTAACGTTGCGACTCGCCTAATCGGGTCGCACCTTACGTGGCCTGTTAACGAACCCGAGTACAGCAACAGGGGGGGCGCGATCAGGCGTCGCGCGAGGCGAGACGACAAAGCATTGTTTCGTGCGCGCCCGCGCCCATTGTCTTGTTCGCTCGCGGCGACCCACGTGCGCATACTTCCAGTCTCGCCTGCGGTCGCTTGAAGCTTCGGCGCGAACAATCGCCATGTATGGCGCTGCGCGTCGGCGGCGATTGTGTTCGCGCTGCTGCGGTCTCGCTTCGCTGCTCCCAGCCTTGTCATTGATAAGGAGTGCGCCGCGCGTTGGCTCGCCGCCCGTTCCGTCGCAAAAAATCTTGGGGAGACGCGGTTGCGCGCTATTTTTGTTGTCTTTTTCGGCGAAGTCGTGCCACGCACTGCGCACGACCTGCTATCGCACACACACAGCAGCAACAAACATCGCGCTGCGGTGATCTGCTCGGAGCTTCTTTTGCGCTCGCGTCACGAAACCTCGACGCAAACGGCGACTGCGTCACTCCCTGCAGGGGAGGCAGTCAACGAATGCTGCTTGGCAAGAGCATGGGGGAAGGATCGTGAAGCTGCAGGGGAGGGATCGCTAAGTAGCTACTGCGCAGAATGCAAAGTGGTCATTAACAAATGACTACCGAGAACTAACTTGGATTTGGTAACCACGCGCCATTAATTGTTGCCATGCAGCCACCTCATTGTTTTTAAACATTTGCTTGTAATTTGGAATCGGGAGCTTTAGTTCTGCAGCATTTGAAAACTTTCAGTTTAAACAAGATTGCAGCACCTGGGAAAATACTGTACAGCCGGTTCAACTACGCGGGCCGACAAGTTTTTATACCGGATTTCGCGCGCGTTGTAAACAATGCGCCAGGATTTTTGTTTATCGAAAAAGTCGGCAAAAATTCTACGTTCCCTGACCACGTGTTGCTTTTTTGTGGACCATATCTCCTGTTCCTGACGCTGCTTATCAAGCATAGCAGGCAGTTGCTGCTGCTTACCCAAGTGACCTTTACTTGACCCGGTTGAAGCTGCTGCCGTGACGTGGTTTGTTCGGCACCTGGCGGTCGGCGGGGAGTGAATGGCCGGCTTCCGGCGATTCAACGACGCCACAGCGCTTAGCGGCGTTGCTGCTTTTGCAGCTGTGTAAAGAACGGAAATTGTGCTGCAGGTCTTGTGTGGTGCTCAATGACTTTGTCATCGCCATCCTTATCCATCTCTTTGAACTATTCACCCTGACCTATTGAACCTCGCTCGAGGACAAGGAGGGCTTTGTGCTTTATCCTGCGTGCCCCTTGCTAACCGTCAAGGCGCCATACAACCGCGTTGTGAACGTCTGGGATGCTCTTCTGTTGACACTGCTGCAGTGATCTCACAGATTTGTCAGTCTTGTCTTGACCCTTTGAAAATTGCTTAACAGAAAATTAATTTGATTGCATTCAAACGGTTTGCATTCATTTTATTGCATTCAAAGATTGCATTCAAATTGTCCACCCAACCAACATCAAGCTGCTCAGCTCTTCTACAACGCAGCCTCAAAGACTTGTGGCTTTGTTGAAGCTTTAGGTTCGTCGAAGTCCAATTGAAACGTCGTGCCACAGCTTTACAGGCACCACTCACGGTTTATTGACCACTGCAAGCCTGCTTTGACCTTGTCTGACTTCAGAAGTGTTGTTACCTCCAACGTCAGCGCCTTCTTTGTTTAGCACGTCACGTGTGACGTGGTGTCTTTCAAAGCATTTCAACTGAACTTTAGTTTATTGTGGAGCTCCCGTCACGGTCCAGTTGGCTTCCTAGTCTCAACTGTTCCTGGTTCCTAATGCGCATCGTTCAAATCTCACCCAGGAATGTCGCCACCAGCGGGCAGCACCAGCACTCATGTCGGATCCTGATGACGAAATTGAGTGGGTGTTGGAATTGACGCGATTTGTGGTCAGAAAACTACGACAGAGCCTTTCACGATGATGAAAATGTTGAAACAGTCTCGTCCAAGGGTTTTGTTTGCAGAAGCCGTCGTTTGAAACAGTAGCATTTGCTGAGGCCGGCCTTGCTTCTGAACAATATTGTAGACGTGTTCGGACAGCTGCCCACAAGGAGGAAAGCCATGAATGTTTTTGCTAATTAGATTGCAGAATAACGCGGTAAGAAGCCTTGAATATTGCAAAACTAAAACGTCTACAGTCTGTTCTAAGCAGAGAGTCTTAAATATTCAGGAATTATTTTAATTGTCAGTTGCCAAACTCATGTACTCTTGTGATAATGGCGAACTACCTAAACACTTCGATTGAATCAGACCACAAATACCAAGAAAGGGTTGCTCTTTCTGAAATTTCATTTGAGTCACAAAAATGCGTGAATAAACCACTCCCATTACGTCGTATCCGCCGACCCCGACGTCAATTTCCTGTGATAAAACCCACAACGGAAATGACGTGACCCCGCGACACCCCGAAAGGGCGCCAAATCACTGAAGCGTGGACATCTGTGATTGGCTGTGCGGAACCGAGGCCGAGCGCTCTATTTCTTGGCCCGACCTCTTGTTTATGTTCGATTGCGCGCCTCGATGCGCTTTAACAATGGCGTCTTGTTGCGTCACGCAGGCGTCGTACAACCGTGACGCGTTGTGCAAGGAGATCTACGATCGGTTGTTCACGTGGCTAGTGAACCGTATCAACCGCAGCATCAAGGTCACCCAGCAGAAGGTGATGAAATGCAAAGTGATGGGCGTCCTCGACATCTACGGATTCGAAGTATTCGACGTAAGCCTTGATTCTCGTGTGAAGTTCCAGCAGTTGTAGCCTATAACGTGCTTTGCCGTAGTGCGTGTGTATCGTAAATTAACGCTTTGGACTTCAAGCGTTCAACCCAGCTGACGATGGAAACAAATGTTTCCTTAACAAAACGTCCGGCGTGGCTTCTCCGTCTGTTTAGAACAGGGGTCTGCAAACTACGGCCAGCGGGTCAAATCCGGTCCGCGAAGCCATTTCATCCGGCCGCAAAGACTTTACGTCAACAATGAACAAATAATAAATTTACAAAACAGTTTTCTTGATTTCGTAGAATATGACATATCCCGAAACAATGATATTACGTAAGATGCCCGGACCTCGAACTGTTGTGTGATGGCTTATGTGGCCCTCTGGCAAGAAACGTTTGGATATGCTCGATTCATAAGATCGGATTTAGGTTGTTGTTAATGGCCAGTCTTGACATACCTTCGGTTTCTGTTCCTAACTTTTTGGGAGTTTGATGGAAGCTTTGGTCACTACTGTCAACGCTAACGAAAGGGTTTAAGACATTTGCAAGTTATTTAAAGCGATACATGTTTAATACTTTTCCGGTCGCCAGCCCCATGCACTTGTGCGCGCGCAACTGAATTGTTGAAGCTGAAAGTTCGGAACAAAGTGAGGTTTGTTGTTCTTCCGAAGTCGTTGCGTTTTTGCTTGTCATCATATGAGATCGAAGTTGTGGCAAAGTTTAACTTAAAAAAACACAAGTTTTCACAGTTGGGGCGTGGGGAGCTGTCCCTGAGTAATGTCTATTTATCAAAAATTTGGAAAATTACCGAGAAATAGGAGCAACGATTTGAAGCAGAAACAACTTGAAAAATACGCGCGCCCTCTCTCAGGTCACAAAAAGTTTCCAGATTTTGAAAGATTTTTGAAAAGCAAACCCGCAAAATTTATACTTCTCAAAGTTAACGTCACTGCATGTCATTAAACTACTGAACCGTGAACGCCAGGGTCGCCACGCCTGGTTGCACACCTCGTAGTTGTTTCAATCCCATGTGTTTTTATTTGTTTCAGCACAACGGCTTCGAACAGTTCATGATCAACTATTGCAACGAAAAACTGCAGCAGATCTTCGTCGAGCTTACGTTGAAGGAGGAACAGGAGGAGTACGTGAAGGAGGGGATCGAATGGTTGCACATCGATTATTTCAACAACGAAACCATCTGCGTTTTGATCGAAAACGTGCGTAGAAACACTGCGCTGTCATACTGCCGTGTGTGTTGTTTTTTTGTCGTGAAGCAAAGAACCGAAACGGCATCTACCAACTTGCTCATTGGGAAGCGCATGGCCAACATCGTAGTACGTGCGTAAACAGTGTTTGAAAACACTTGTGTCACGCTCCAACGAATGATACTGTTTAATCAAGAACGAATTGTTTCGAACCCTGCGTTATGTGTGGATTTTATTTGTTTGAACCAAAACAAAATTGCAACTCAATGTTTTTCGTTCACCACCCCGATTTTCATCAGCCCATGCGATATAAACGTCCGTCTACACTGAGGACGAGCCAGGATTTGCCAGCAGGCATGATCCTTTGTTTGTTTTATTGCATCGGGTAATTCAGCGCCGTGCTCGGCTCGGCGACTCACGGACACAATAAATCAGTGGCGCTCAAACTTTTTGGCTCGTGGACCATATTTGTCTTTCAGAAACCCTTCGCGGGCCACAAGAATTAATAATCTCAATACAAATTCTCTTAAATGATTAAAGTGTTAAGTTTTCTTTCCAATGAA
>JGI24158J21664_10007308_pt1 | contig 14670 bp, 6 predicted proteins | sample Ectturendosymbi3_FD_21664 | JGI IMG/M metagenome (IMG submission 21664) | reverse complement strand
CTGAATAATGTGCGGTTGTAATTTGAAATAAATAGCTTTTTAATCAAAGTCACAATTGAAATTTTCATGGGTACACATCTTTTTGGGTCACCCTGTAGTTTGACTATTGGGGACTGTGAAAAAACTCGTTTGGGCAGATGGACTACACAAGTATTTGCGTTAGAGAAATAAAGACATTTTTATCTTACAGCAACGTTATAATCGCATAGTTGGTCAATCGTTCAGGGTACGTACGAATGTGTTAAGCAGTGTGCTTGCTGATGTAATATGACCATATATACAAAATGATAAGCGACAACAGCAATGATAAGGATAATACGGTTTTATTACAAAAATGCGTTGGCTATTTTAACCTTTGTAAACGCCCGGTGATAAATTCTATACAGTGAATGATGTTTCATCACGGGGTGATACCCCCATCAACGGTTCGTTCCGAAGGTCGCATTGCGGTCAACAACACAGTGACCAATTTTGTGCAAGTCATCGATCCACAACATTCTCACCAAGAGCACGTGGCCAGCTGCCTAATGCACAATCAAATGCGTAAAAGTTGACCTCAGTGATAACTGCAAGCTACATAGTCACCCAACAGCAACCGAGAAATTATTTTCTCTTAATGCAGGTATCAAACGTGCCTAACACAAATTGTAACGGTTCTGCGTCAAAGCAGTACTGTAACGAACAAAACGCCAGTTTGAAAAACCTCTGAAACGAAAGATCCTCGTGCAGCCCAGCAGGCTTGTGTATCTAATTGAAACAGAAAAGGTTACACCGAACATCGACACGATCCGGACGCAGAACAATACAACCGATCGATAACCGAAACATCAAGGGTCCAATTACGTTCCCGCGATAAGGTTTGGGTCGTAATTGTTAATTTATGCTGTATGACGTATTGCGAATGTTCCCATTGAACTATTTCAACAGACGCAAACTGTTTTTCGAACAAAATAGTGAGGTCCACTGGAATCGCGACACAGCATTATTCAACTTTCACGGAAAAGTGATACGCCCAGTCAAGCTCTGTAAATACAGGTTGATCAAGGGGTGCTGTAACCTAAAACTTCCTATTGCTGCACAATTCATTGTTATCATTCTTGTTATAACATTTTAGCGCATTATGCAGACTAACAATCGTTTGTGGAAGTAAATAGTATCAATCGTATTTGCCTGTTGTAAGATGGTCGTGCCTTGCACATTGCAATGACATAGCCATTAGCTGAATGTTCGCTGGCCAAATTGGTGAAACTGAAACAAACGTTCGAAAGTTGAATGGCACCGACGAAGTCAGAGAAGCACATCTCCGGGCAAATTCCTGCTGATGCAACGTTGGTTGGCCGGCGGCGCTGGTCCTTTGGATGCACCAACTATTTGGGCTCTACCACTACTTGTCGAGATTAAACGCTGCGACGGCAACAAGCGTAGATCAAGCGAGACCAACGCGGAGAAGGGTGCGGACGACCGTATTTGCGTATTTGGTGCAGCGTGGGTCGGTTGCGAGACCTGTCAAGCCTACTTGCGAATTTTTCGTAAGAGAAACGTTCAGTGCTCGTTTGGTGGGTAACACATAAACGGACGTGTACATTCAAGTTGCGCATACCTTTGGCAGTCAGCAGGCCCACAGCCAGGTTTTAAGGTTTGAGGAAGATGTTGTAAGGGGGGCAATATTTTTGTTTTTATTATATGTCGAATAAAAATTTTCTGAATACAACAAAACTTAGGGGGGTAGCAAAAATATGGGGGGATGCACTGGCCCCGAACGCCCCCCTCCGTAAGTTTGCACTTTGAAAAGCTGTACGTGAACATGTGTGGCAAAGATTTACAAGATACGATGATCGCTTCATGCGAAAATTCTAACGAGCCTAGGCGTGGATTAGTTACTGACTTGCTCAATCATCACTAGATCGCACTTCGCAACCTGCAGAGTCCCGGGAGAATGGGTGGCCAATACGTTGGGTGCAGGTTCAGTTTCAGGTGTTGCCAGAGAGGAGAAATATTTACACTGCCTATCAGTTGCCCATACCTAAATTGATTGCCTTGCATGGCCAAAGAGCTCAACCTACCCTTGAATGAGACTAGTGGTATTTGATCCATAGATTGTGTGCTCTCAGGCATTACTGTCCCGGGAATAATGGAGAAAAGGTATTCTAGTTGCTAAAAATTGCCAGAACTCTCGAACTGCACCCCATCACCGGTTGCAGTTTGGCTTCATGCACAGTACTTTTGAAAAAATTAAAACAATGGCAATTTAGCTAACTTTGCCTGATTGATTTAACTTCTTTCGCTTGTGGAGCTGCTAGCTCCTCACTGATTTTATTTCGGTTTAGGGCTAAGTATTGCAGCTGTTTGGTGCAGCATGTAGATCAAAAATAGCTAAGCCACCAACAAAGTCTGTGACTTTTGCATTCATCCACATTTCTAAAAAGCCAAAAAGCATACTAAAAAAACTGCAACCAAAAATGCTTATACGCTGCGATCCCAAGTTGCTATAAATTCTCGAGTCAAACTTGACTCAGCGTACAGAGGGTAAATAACAGCTTGTGAATGCCTAATATTAGTATGTAGAAACATGAAATTGTTTCACAGCGAAATGCGACCAAACATCGGTTGTTGATAAGGCTAAATAAAAACGTCTCTCAGACAAGCATCACTGCAATAAAACTCCATTCCGCATTTGGGAACCCGTCGAAAACACGTGTTTCTGGTGCAATTTATATCTAGTTTAACCTTGCACGCGGCATTCCTTTTGCTGCCCCATCGATAAATAAAAACTCCAACTGGCATTCAGTATGAACTGTTAAACCTGCTCCGTCTGAACAGATGACGAGCTCTCCTAAAGCAAGCTCGGACTTAGCCAAATTCATTGTTCTACACTTCTACAGCGTCAAGAACCCACTCGTCTAGAACTTGCCGGCACTTACGCGGACTTAATAGATGTGTGTGACGTGACAACGTTGAACAATGCTGCGTACTCTATTACACTCCGTCACAGTTTTAAACAATTCGTTGCATTAACTGTAAACTTTGAAATACAACCCAGTTTCGGAGCGTACGTCCACTACGCGATCTATAACTCCGATAATGTGACCGCCTTGTAAGAAAGCACAGTATGTGAAGCTTGCCCTTGTGGCAGTTTCTGGTCTGGCTAATAATTACACCGTAGATCTTTGCTGCGACTCGTTTCAAACCGCAAACCCTTTTCTGAAAGTAAACAAACAGCTAGGTATCGCACACATAACGTGTTTCTTTGCTACACCAACAATTTCCAACAAGAAACACCTGTAACCGGTGGCAGACTCGGTCAAAGCGATATAATCTGTTGATAAATGGTTAAGCTTCAAGTAAGCACGACCTCGTAAATCATAAGCGCCGGGTATGAATAAAAAGCGAGTCTCCCGGCAAGAAATCGTAGCTGGAAACGGGCGCGTCGCAAAGGTTTGGTGAGAATAAAGTCAATCATTAACTGAGTGAAACATTGTGACCAGACACGTAACGCGACTTTCCGCAAAAAAATTTTTAACAGCAGACATAGCACACCGGGTGGTGTGCACTGGCAATTCTACTGTTTCAAGCTGCTTAATTGATTGCTTAATGTTCAATGCTCAGCGTTTCGTGAAAAGCACGATGGAGTTTTTTTTGGATGGAATTATGCATGCCAAACTGCAAAAAAATCATTTTCAATCCACGAAGGCCAGTACGTCACGAGTAATATGCAGCACAAAACTGCATAGGCAGACCATTTCATGTAAACTGGACGTCCAAGCTGAAACCAAAGGTTGTCGATAAAAATGCGTAGGCATAATGTCAGTCCCGGAAATAACTTGTTCACCTGCAACCAAGCCAATATAATATACGCTGTGTTCATTGCTCGCCACGCAAGTCCGCTTTAGATGAGCAAGATAACAATGCCGTATCGAGTATACAGCTCGAATATTACTATTGTAGTATGACTAAACAACAAAAGGTTCGTTTCATCGTGTTGACAGCTTGTGACCAGACACGAATGCTACGAGCAACATAGTTTCATCGCCAACTCGGGAGAATGATATCAACAAAAGAAAACGGTGCCTCAGCAAATAGGGTACATTTCGAACGAGGAAGGCATGCCAAAGAAATTCAACTTCAGCTCAGATCCATACTGCGACCTACAGCCAGCTTAACAAATTTGGCAAGCGACATTCTGAAGCAATGGGCTGTTACAGCCGTTACGTGATACATCGCTCATGGATTAATATCGAAATGTGTCGATCAACGAGAGAAAACATCGGACTAAGGTCTGAAACATAAAAACCTTTACACCTTACACTGCTTCCAAAAAGCGGGTCAGAGCAACACCTGCCCGAAGAGACATTGCTGCAGGACTGCCTCATTCAACTTATATTGCAGGGGTGGGCAAACTTTGCAGAAAAACAAAAACACCAGCGAGCCACAAAATCAGTTTGCAGCGTTAATACAAATAGGTAAACAAATCAAGTTTTATACTGAAGTAGTTGACTTACAATAACTGAAATACAACAAAGCCATTATTTATCAATGCTATGTTTTTGTTTGATTAGCTAGTCTCCAAAATCTGGGCAATACGTTGTTAAAGCTGTGCGAATTAATTCTCCTAAGTGTCCATTTCTTAGGCTTGCACGATGTTTTGATTTTACGAACTTCATTCCAAAGAATAAAAATTCACAGCAATATGTCGTGCTAAATACAGAAATGAGTAGCGTATCGATCTTTTAAGTTCTGGGTAATTAACTTCTGGAACCTGTCGTCAGAACTCAACTGTAGAGTGGCATTGACTGAAATTTTTTAGAGCCAGATCTTCTTGCATTTTGGTCAGTTTCATTTCTACAGCAGACAAGTTTGTGACAAACAGTTGGCGAACTGGACACTCATCACCGACTACATTAACCTTGAATGGATTTACAAGGAACGCAAAGCATGCGTTTTATTCCTGTGAATGGTCAAATCTAGTTTGGAACTCCTAGTACCCTGCAATGTATTTTTGTATTCTTCCACTTTGTGGTCTGTAATTGCCTCTTCGCGAAAAGCATTCATTATCATTCTGACATTGGGAAAATGACAGAATCTTTCTGACAATACTCGTATGTCTCTTTGAAAATATTCTATTTTGTTCTGGAAACTTAAGTAGAACTTCAGCTTTAGGTTCACTGATTTTGTTATCAAATCGCCTGGTAACTAACCTTACGAACTCGTGTAAACACATTGATAAATGAAATAAACATTAAATATGAGGCAGCAACTCGCTATCAATTTGAGATATTGCTATTCAGCTATAAGAGCCACACAAAACATGTCGGAGAGCCGCTGTTTGCCCACCATTGTTATATTACAACTTGCGTTGCATTTCCAGCAGCTTAGCATTAATGGTTTAGCCTGAGATACAAAACCACTGTTAGTCGTGTGCCGAAGGCTTGTACCTTGACCCGCATTCGTAGCGAATAAAAGTAACACAGCGTGATTACGCTTCGCGTCTGGCCTGTATGAACAAACACTCATAGAGTGCATTATTGTTTTGAGCTGCACTAGACGCCCCATCCAAGCATATCCACGCTCACGTGCAGTTTTAACCTATACCAGAGTCACGGCAACCACGTTTGATCCCCCACAGCACTTGAAAGACACTGCATGAGTGTTTCAGCACATTTCAATCGGAAACGTGATATTTTGCTCCGGATTGTGAGTTTAGCCTGGCTGTGCAGCCTTGCTGGCTTGCGAAGCGTAACGCGATGAACATGACTTGTCACACACCTGCCCCTATCCACTTACTGCCGTTGGCATCAATCCGATGTCCGATGCTGCAGGCACAACATCGGAAATCCGATGCAACCAGTCACACATTAAGAACAACTGGAAAGACATGTATTTGCTATACAAGCAAATACAACACCAGACAGGAATGTCTATGGCACCTCAGTCAAATTGTTAAGTGTCACACTCATCTCCAATAAGTCAACGACCCCATTCCCTGCAACGACATTCTTCCTTCGTTTTTGAGACTGCACTATCGAACGCATTTTGGTCGCCTGCAAGTTACGGTGGATCTGGCTTGTTCAAAAAAGTGAAAAGCTAGTGGCGAAGATAAGAGATTTATCAAACGCATCAAGGTCACATCCATGGGCGTCTGCAGGGTGGGGGCAAGACGGGTTTTCCCCCTGGAAATTGGGTCTAAGAACTTTAAAAGCATTTTGTGAACGTCCATTTGCATTGAAACCTCAAAAGGAATAGCAAAATGTCGATGTTGCCCCCCTGAAAAAATTTCTGCGCACGGCCATGGCCACATCACGTGTGACTGTGTGGGCGTTGTCAGTACGCTTGAACTAGCCATGTTAAAAAGACTTCATTACCGCGATGTCTCATCAGCCTGGCTAGAACTTGTCGGTTACAACAATCCAACCAGCTTTTAGTTTTGGCGTAAAAGTCTTCTCAAACTCCGGAAAAATTACTACGTCCTTGAGATTTTACCTTTTTTCTTCAATTTTACCTTCACGCATGGATTGATTTTGTTGAACAGTTAGTTGGCAAAGATGTTTGGTCGATCTGTACCTAATCAACTTTCCAACCGTCAACATCCCAGAGCTAATAAAGTTAGATCAATACCTTCAAATGGCTTATTGCAGCACTTGATTTACGTTATTACCAGTCAGTGGTCTTATCCTTCAGCCAAAAACTAAGTACGAAGACAGTTAAATTACCACACTCCAACCTGCAGCTCAGCCACTGAAGGCAGTTTCGAAATGACGACTCAGCAGCGCCCACTAGACGCTTACCTCCTTAAATTGCCCAGCTATTCCTCAAACACACTCCATCAACTTGGATTTACGCTCGTTTGCACAGGAACAACGGAAGTCTCAGTTGTGTCATTGTACGCGGCCTGCATGCTTCACGGAGTTTTTGCAATGAAAAGTTGGTATTCATTGTGAAGCACAGCGCACAATGGCTGGACCCAGTTATCAAAGTGAATATTCCACTACGAAGAAGTTGGCATTGGTTGAAGGCGAGAATTCAAAGTAACCACAACAATGATGTACCAAGGCGATCTCGTCTATGACCAACATTTATCTCACACTGCGCTTGTGAAACGTCAAATGGACTTCTTGTAATTAAGGACTGTACGACTGGCCGTTGCGAACATTTACTCTACAATGTCTGCGTTTCGCGCCCGGCCCAGCGGTGTGATCGATAAAACTTTGCGCTTCTACTTCAGCGCCTAACATTTCGCAGTTGACATCACAGAAGATGATGGCAATCTCAGCGAGTGCGTTCATGCCATGTTGCGATCGGAGGATGTGTCGTGCGCAGCGCAGTTGATGAAAATCACGCAGCTTGAAAACGCACATACATCTTAAACAACTGCCCGCGACTAATTTGTGTGTGAACCAAATACAGCGAGAATAAATTGCAAAAAAAATAACGCAGTTTGTTCACTAGGGTCGAATAGCGGTTGGACCATCCTTTCATTGGTCATTTCGCGCCTAATACCCAGATTTGCTCTTGAGTCTTGCTGGCCGAATGTCATGTCTGGGAACAACCACGAGGTGATAGAGCTCTTTGCGAGAACACGATGTTAACCCTCAATGGGTATATCGCAGTCTTGATCTATTAGTATCGCAAAGTGTGAATTCGCACTTCTGGTGATATTGTGTGTTTTTCGTAACAAACGCACCTCGCGCCACCTGGTGGCACAGCAAAAACTAAAGATATGTTTGTCCCAACCGACTTTAGAATGACTACCACTGCTTTCAAAAAAAGACACTTGCACATATTTACCAACTTAACACATCTGCTTAGAGCAGTTAAATTCGTTTTCATGAGACAACTTCCGGTCATTTCTTCATTAACCCCTGCGACCTCGCCGACAACATCATCTGTACCACAAAAAAATCTATCACACTTCTCAATTCAACCTTTAACTCGAATTCCAACCACAGCTTGAGTTTTAACAGTCTGGCGACATATTCTACCGTAATTTACTGTACCTCAACCGCTGGTACACACTTTTGAACTGATATTTTGCGCTAACTTCATCCTTATATGGCGTTAACCAAGGGGACGGCTATTTACTCACAGGTAGTGGCCACTGCAGTAACTTAACCTGAGGTGTGGGGTTCGAGAAATCGATGGTAGAGCAATTTGAGTTGACGTTCCTTGCTGGTATCGGTAAATTCAACAAAAAAGAGCCTTGCGGCTGTTGCTGCAGTGACTGCAACAGGCGCAAAAATAGAATAACGTTTTTGCGATCCTCTACAATGACCGAAGAAGGAATGGCGTTTCTTCTTGAGGGGCCCGTAACCTTTTACAGGATGTACTAGGGTTCCGTGACCCACAAATGTTTAAGAAACGCTGATGCAAGATACGCCGCGAGTGTCGTTTGAGTTCTACTCAGAAATGTGTACCTGACATGTGACTGGGCAGACCTCAGAGCAGCATTAACTTCAACACAGTCTACGCAGGGTTTTTTTAGACTGAACTGGCTGAAAAATGACGATATGCATAGAAACAAGAAAAGGTAAAATTGCGGACGCCCTCGCAGCACGTTCGTACTCCGCTCCTTTCCTGTCACCCTGTTGCAATTTTTCGAGTTGTTTGATTGTTCGATGTGATCACATCATTGCATAACCTTCACTTACAAAAATGGATGTTTCCTCGCAGTGCAGGTAAAAAACGGAGGCTAATTCCAACAAACGTGATCACCAACCATCATGGCCGCTCTGACGCGATGCACCCTCCCCCCCTAAAGGAAAATATAACTATGAGTTTCGTTTACTGCTTTCCCGAGCTACGTTGCGAAGACCGATGTCAATTTCTGGCAAAAACAAGAAAGTAATGGAAACTTTCAATTTCACGAAGTGGTTCGGACGCTATGTGCTTGAGGGATACAAGTCCTTCCCCGTTGGCGGGTTTTTGGTGGACGTTGGTGCGCCTCTGCCAACGACAACCCAAAGCACTAGGACAAATAACCATACCTCTATGGCATCATTTACCTGTAACCAGCTCAGTTTAACTAATAAAATACAGCCCCACAAACTCTACAACCACGGATCAATATAAACTATCGCAGCGAATGTAAAAAACAAAATCGGCAGTTGGTAAAGCTTGTGCAGAAAGTGAATAAATATCCTGAGACTATAGAAAAGATTTCATTACTATCCATCGAGCAGGTGTTCGTAAATCACCCCTTTCGACTGAAACAGTGTTTGCTGGAGAGCCACGAATGAAAAATGCACTGTTCATCCGTAGTAAAATACTTTGTTTTTTTGACAGTAACTTTGTTATTGCGCGTTAAGTTCGCGTTAAGTTCGAGTTGCAACCCTCCTGGCCTTCAAAACTTTGTTCCTTTTCAAGTAAAATGCCAGTAAGTTTGGTACACGCAATATACCTACTTACTGAACACACATTTGAAAATGTTTGACGTTGTCACAGTTGTACGTTTTTATGTATTATCTTGAGACACCCAGTAATGTGAATTTGGTTGCGCGCCGAAAAAATCTTTCACGCCACCTATTTTTCTTTTACAACAGCAGAAACGGCTGGCTAATGAATGGACCTGCAACTTCATTACATACATTTTTGCTAGCATCTTGCAGTTCCGTGCCTTAGTTACATCCGACTTAAGAACCAGAAGATGCTGGACATAAGGTGTTTCCATTTTTAAATTATATACCATCGCGATGACTGACTTAAAAATGAAGCGTTTGCTACTTAGCGCCTGTCCATGGCTACACGAACAATGCCATCATTGTACATTAAACCATCGTGCAGTAGGTTTCGCAACTTTGCAAAAGCATTGAGAAAAACAATTCGAACTGCGCATCAACGGTGAAACACCCCATAACCCAGCAACGCCAAATCTGTAGGTTTCAACAGGTTCGTGCAAATTTTCTCCGCCCCAAGCTGAAGGTCAGCGGCTCAGTCGCACGACTAGCAACACATGAAAAATTCAATAGTTTGCCACATCGATGAGCTTGTATGTGAAAAACATTGCAACCTCAGTGTGTGAGACGCAGCGCATGTTGCAACTGCCTCAAAGTTAAAACAAAACGAAAACAATAATATTTCAAGGCATTTCTCCTTTTGTGTCGTATATGCATAACGCTTAAACGAAGGCGGTCGGGGGAAAGTGAAGAAGGTTCAATAGAACACTGACACAGTGCACTTGGCTCGAGTTCAACAGGCTGATAAAAGCATTTCCAAACAACGTAACATGCAGCAGAAAGTTTTTGACGCTTTAAGGATAACAAACGTGCCATTGCATCTAATAGCTTTCTATGCAACAACGTGATCAAAATCTGTAAACTGTTCTTTTCAATTTGATGGTGCTGTTCGGGCAATTTTTCCAGGTCCTCTTTAAAGCTAGATACAATTTGAATTGCTTGCAGCCACAACAACACTGTCTAAATCAACTGAAATCCCACGCTCAGCAATAAATTTCCAAGAGCAAGTCTTTAAAACCAATTTTAAAACAAACTTATACAAATCACGTTGCGCAGTGTAAAGCATGTCGATGATAAGTTGTGAGGAATCTTAACATCTTTATTACGAAAATAAATTTCAAATTTACAAAAAAACACAACTGGCATTAGAGAATTGTTTTTATTTTGCAGGTTCCGCAACAAAGCAATGAAGCCATTGCACCATTTCATATCTCACAGATGTTAACACCCCCGAACCCCTTGGGAGTGTGTTGACGCAGTGGCATCATGTTACGACGAGGAATTAAATCCTAAACTGTCGTTAAATGTTCCGTTCACACAACAGAAATGTTTTCTGTATTTACGGCTTGGATTTTTGACCCAAGCCAGCGTCGCCAAGGACATTTAAAGCCAAAAAGACCATTTTTTTACACAAGTACACGTGAAGTTCATAAAAACCATGGGCAAAAACAACTTGATTCTGTTGCGAAGGGCATTCAACTGGAATTGTCCTGTAAGAGCGAAAGGCTTGCAACAAGAACGGCGTGACTTTCCAGTGCTGACAGCAGCCGACCCCGCATGGTGCACGTTTTCGAACTATCCGGCGCTCGCGTCAAGCTCGAGACATAAACCAGGAATTTGACTGCAGCTTAAGCAGAGCTCGCGTCTTGCAATAACAAGCATGGATCGATCACTGTTTGAACAGGACGATGGATACTTCTCGCTCAGGAGCATTCGCAATCGCTGAAAAGACGTTCAAGGACCAAGGTCGCACTCACAACAAGCACGTGCGCTTGAAAGTACAGACGAGATGCCCCTTCACCAAACTCTTATTCTCCGCAAAATTAGCACTAAGAATTAGATCAAGTAACGCGTACGTAAAAGCTCACCAGTGTAGCCTTGGCATGGCGCTAAACCAGCGAACAGAACCTCATACGGTTGAACTAAAGCATTAAATTGTTCGCTCTGAGTCGAACTCTTAGGAGTAATTGCTTACTCGGCAAAACCGCAGAGGAAATGGTGTGCGTATGGGTGGTCACGTACGACGGATTGCGAAAAATAGTGAAAAGTGATAACAGCATGTGCATCGGTTGATATGTTTCCACACAGTTTATACTAAAAACAAGAGATATATCATCACCACAGACTCTTATGCATTTAAAGAAAAATTTGAAGAAAGTCACTCTCAAAGAATCTCTACGTACCAATAAATATGCAACTGAAATATACAGGCCTTGCACCATTGATGAATTGATATTTCCAGTTCAGCCTTTATTGTTTTATTTCTAGCTCAACAATTATGACAGTTGTTGTAAGTCTTTACCAAGTCCTGTTTTATCCAGAACCAAGAAGCTTAGTTTCGGCGTTTCTGCATCATTGGGTAAAAAAATAATACAAAACTAAGCACAACTTATTTTATAAAAACATGGGCATTGTTGATATGCATTGTATAGGTCAGGTTTGCAACAACAAATATCTAAAAAAATTGCTTTTCACCTTATTATGTGAACATTTCATTGTGAAAACAAAGCATCATTTTCAAGGTAGTAATCACAAACAATAGTATCCTGAAATACCAAACACATTGATACAAATGCCCCAAGTTCAATTTATCCGTTGTTCACTAACCCTAAGTTGTAATAGCAAGAACGGGTTAATCTGACATGCAATGCAAATGATCTCAAAAACATCTAATAAATAATTGGCTAAACCACCAAAAACAAAATTAGACAGTTCTATTCAAGCTTTACTTCAAATCTTGAGTGACTTCATGCTTTAGTTTACAAATTTCTGAAGAAACACAGACATTTCTGTTTTTGCTTCTTAATAAAGTTAAATGCTGAAGTTGTTAATTCTGACCATCATAAAAGTCTTCCTTTCAAAGCAGAACATCCTAAAACAGCATCAGTTTCGCTATCTAAGTTTTAACCAAGTCCCAGTTTCAAGAAGTTCTTGTCTCAACTACATCCCTGATTAGCACCAAACAGATGGAGTATAACAACAAAGTCACTAATCTCCTAAATGTGGTTCTCTGCTACTACATTTAGTTTGTATCCTGAATAATAGAAAACGACTTTGAATGGACATTGCAGATCATAAAACATCTGTTAAACAGTCAAAACAAGGTACACAAAACTGAATTCCATGAAATGAAGACCCATAACCCAACAACTAAAATAACACCTGCACACTTAACAATAAATTAGCCATAGTTCTTCCCCATACCTGTTAAACAAAACTTACCAGAAAGAGCTTTAATTCGTGATCTTTCAAACTGACGTGCTGTGCTGTTATCAACGTCAGCTTCATCCTCATCGCATTCTTGAGTATTCCATCGTTTATCAACATACTCTTCCATGGTGTACTTTGGATTATGGTTGCCATTGTCTAGTTCATCTCTGAGAAGCACTGAAGACCTTTAAGACACCATAATATTCTTTAGGCAATACACAGTTGTTAACACCTACACAGGGTTCTTCAAGGTGTTTTAGGGACCCGATTTGAGACCTTGGAATTGAAAATCGGGTGCCTAGAATCAGAGAAAATTATCAAGGGAAATATCTATGAAATTTAGTTGGAAATTTTTCAGGTCCCCACAGGCCCGTATCAGGTATCTAACATTTTCCTTAAAAAAACCTGCCTACATGTTGACAACTGCTCCACACACCATACAACTGTCGACTGCAAAGTGCAATTAGATTGAATCAAAAAAAGAAAGCAGCAAACCCAACATAGAGTAATGTGGAAAAAGCACTTTGTGAAAAAAGAATAAATAAATTCTTAGCATAATCACATCTTTTCTAATAAATTAATGCACAAATTTGGAGTGATGGCCTGAGCTGTTAACAGGTTTGATGAACAAAAAGCTAAAGGTGTCAGCAGATTTCTATCAACCAACACCTAGTTCAAAAATGTGCTTTTCAACACTTTTGATAACGATCTACATATTTTTAAGAACATAGTGCAGATAATACTGGGTACCGGGCTACTTAAAAATGAGATTGCTGATTTGCTATGGATTGGAGATTGATTGAAGACTTTTCTTTTGCAACACTGCTGTACCAGAGTGCAAAGTTCATGCCAGTACTGCTGTTTGTTGTTTGACATGGTAGGCAGTTATAAGGCCAGAAAGATTGTCTATTATGAGATACTTTACAAATGTTGTATGCATGCTGATGAAATGTATCTAATACCATTTTGTACTGCTTTTTGGTGCTTTGAAACAGAATTGTTGCTTGAATAATTTCTAAAACTAACTGCTTGAAGCAGCGTTCTTTTTCAACATGGCCACACTAGACACACAAGATTGCTGCTGACCATTTGTAGAAATGCCTTGCAATGTTGCATACACTATGCAGATATGAAAGGTTGCTTTATTTTTTACCTATGCTCTTTTTTGCTCTAATCACAATTCTTTTCAGGCAAACAGTAAAATTAGGAAAAATCACAAATATTGCTCAGTGATCTGTGCATTTTTTGTCACACATGCCATAAATTCCATGTCCAAAGCTTTGACACAAATTTTCCTAATTCTTCTTCTTTCAATATTCACTGTGCATAGTTGGCAGTACTCCAGCTCTTTTGATATGTCTAATTTCTAATATAGTGGTCTAGACCAGCGGTCCGCAAATACTTTTCGGCGTGACCCTAAGAAAATAGTTCTAAATTCTTGCAACACAAATATTTCATGAGCATTTTAACAGGTTGAGAGCCAGCCTACGGTATATTCGTACTTGGATTTCGGCCTAAAAAACAGCAGTTTTCGGTTGCCTTACCAACGCCCTAGCTCGTCCGTCAATTGCGCTAGAGAGCTGTTCAACGGCTCAAACGGATCGGCCAGTCTAGTAGATTGCACTCGAAAAAAATTTTTTGGTTGGGGGATGCGGATTTTTTGTGAGTGACGTCATAAGTGAAGTAGTTTTGGCGTCATTTTGGCTCATGTCACCTGGCCTAGGGCCCAACTGCTAGGCCAAAGTGTTTCGCTGAAGTTTTCATTGGAAACTAGGCTTGAGTCCGAGTCTTTTGAGCCTTTGATTGACTTTCTAGCATTTCTGGTTCAAAACTTATGATTTAAAGTAAACAAATTAATTAATTAGCTAATTCGTCAAATATTTTTACTAACTTACATCATAATTTTTGAACCCGAAACCCAGCAGGTCATCCAAAGTATCAAAAGACTCGGATTGTAGCCTAGTTTCCAGTAAAAACTTCAGCGAAATACTACCACTTAACGGTTGGCGCCCAG
>JGI24158J21664_10007307_pt1 | contig 14671 bp, 10 predicted proteins | sample Ectturendosymbi3_FD_21664 | JGI IMG/M metagenome (IMG submission 21664) | reverse complement strand
CACAAGTACCCTTGTTTAATCTTTCCCTGGTTAATCTCTTAATTTTTTGAGGGCATGATCTTGTTTGTTACCATTTGGCAGTTATGATTTGATATAACATTGTGTTTTTTGCATTTTGGGGAGAATCTGATAGATCGGACACCACCTCAAAAAATAAAATATTAATTAAACAAAGCTCATAAAATACAATATTTGTCCATTTATTATACATTGCATTACTATGATGAAACTTCTGAAAACTATTTTATCTTCAACATATTAGCAGAAACATGTATCATGTCAAACAAATGAATAAAAGTTGAGAATAAAAATTATTACCGCAGCTTGCTCTAGTGCATATATTAATTATGAGTCAAAATCCCCTTAGTTCCTTAAAATGATAAAAAGGATATCGAATAGGTAAATTAGCTAAGGTTTCCTGAAACAAAAAAATGTTCTACTCTATAGATTTCAAATAAAACAAGAATCAACTTCATACCAGTTGACCTTTCTGAGTTATAAGCAATTGAAATATGGTCATGCATGAGCGCACACAAAAACTATGTCTAACTTGATGTTGATTTACCTAAGTTCATAAGGAAAGTGCCAATGATTGATGCCAAATGATTGAAGGTCATAAGGAAAGTGCCAATGATTGATTTTTTATAAACACACCTTCTGACACATTCTCACAAATTTCCTGCTAAAAATAGCCACAGACAAAAAAATACAAGAGTTTTTATGTCAGAGCACTAAATTTGCGAAAAATATACGCAAAAATTAAATGGGAACACTGCAAATTTCAACCAGACATAAGTTTGCGAATACTGGTCTGATTAAAAAAATTCAAAATGTTTTGAAATCAGAATGGTGAGATCTCTCTGCTTATGAAATTTCATGGATTTTGCTCACGGTCAGTTATATAGCTGTGGATCGCCTGATATGGAATGCCCCCCTGAAGAATTGCATATTATCCCCAAAGGTGATTTACCCCACTTTGGCCAGGACTGTTTTATTGGCTTGGTGTTTTTTATTTTTATGAGCAAGTATGACCATTGACTGACATGCATTACATTCTAAGTTTTATGTTCCAGATAAATTTGGTGTATAGGCCTTTAGCCTGTTTGAATTGTAAATTTTGAGGCTAGATTTAGTATAGCCAATCTGTTGTAAGAAGAGTTGGTAACCTGGCAGCTTACTTCACAAGCTAAGGTTATGGTGCTATATGGCTAGACTAGACACTGCTTTCAAACTAATGTTTATATTTTAAGTTGCTACCTCCTTCAGGTGCAACACAGGCAGCATCTCAGCAAAAATGAGTGAGACAGTAGTTGTGCAAATGGAAAATGTATGTTCTGGCTCAATTGAATGTGCTGATCAAGTTTTAAGTAAAGAAGACCCAAGTACATTAATGATTGGAAAACAAAGTACAATATCTTTTCATAACATAATTTATGAAGTTGATATAAAGCATGGTTGCTGTAAAACACAACGCAAGGAAATCATCCATGGTGTGAGGTATGTTCAATGTTGTAGGAATAGGAACCATATATTTTGAAGAATGTTTTATTCTAGAAACAAATTGCTTGTGGCAGGCTTGTTCATGTTCACTGATATAATCTTGGTCTTATACAGTTTGGCACATAGGCTTTACAAAGTTGTTGATCTGCATTGCTTTAAGTATGAGCAGTAGTTTTTTACCACCTCATATTATTCATAAATTGATTATTGTGTACTAAAATTTGAGTTGATGGCTAAGTGAAAATTAGCTTTGCTCATGTCTTCAGAAATATACTGGATTCCCATTTCCTACTTCTGATGAAAAAATTTATTGGTTAACAGCAAGTTAGTGACAACCCATGAAAACCCTCTGTTTTTCCTTTTTGTGTATATTATGTACCAATAACGAGGCCAACATTATGTTGAAGCATTGCTTGATTTTTGCTTATCGTAGGTAACAAAGCATGTATACTTGGGTAATGTGTCACAAATTTGTGAAAAATGAGCATGTGTTGCCTGTCATGGTTTATAAAACCATTTTATTAGTTGAAAGTTGCATGAAAATCCATTTCTAGGTTCATGGAAAAGACACAATGCTGCATTGGTTGTAAGCAAATTAAAAGGACTTGCAACATTTCAACTTAGATAGCTTGCTATCCAATGTGCTACATGGATATATGAGGTTCATTTGTATATTTTTATATTTTCATCAGTTGTCAATGGATTTCATGAGTAAATCTTATTGCAATGATCAGACAGTCCATGACATTTCAAAACAATAAACATCAATACCTAAATGTGTCCACAGAGAAAAAGTGCAGTATTTTTTTCTTGGTCAATAGTGTTTTTTTTTCTTGAGCACCGTAGCCCACAGGGCATAGCTCGATTATTGAAGTAATTGGTATTTGCTTATAGTAGTTACGCAAGTGGGGTATTTTTCACCTTTGTGGATCTTCACAAAAGGTTTTATTTTCAGTGGAGTGATGAAGCCTGGATTAAATGCGTTACTGGGACCAACTGGTAGTGGAAAGTCATCGTAAGTAATTGTAGTAGTATATCGCAAGATTACTTGTCCTTGTAATCTGTTTTTTTGGTGAGACATTTTGGTCATTTTTTCACTGAGACATTTCAAAATGAAACATTTCAGTCATTTGTACCATAGTAGTATCAACACTTGACATAACACAAATCATTTGTCTATATTTCTGACCGAGTTGACGTAATTTTTTCAGTCGTGTACAAAGAAAGTTTGGTCTTTGACCGAAAAAACCTAGATTGTAACAGAGTGGTTGCTTATGTTGGGAAACTTTTGTTGTCATTACCAGCTGTACATAAACTTTGTGCAGATGTTGCCAAAAGTGTAATTGGCCAGTTCTATGTGGAGTTTAGTTTCTGTGAAGCAATCCATAGTTCACTATGACAGGGTTTTAAAAATAATTGGTTTTCAAAAGAAATTGGTTTGTGACACGTCTGGGGTTTGTGGGGTTTTCCACATGGAAAACAAGTGTGATATGTGCTATGTTTTTGATGCATGCCATTTCAAAATTTTTATAGATTGTTGGATATCTTGGCAGATCGAAAAGACCCTGCTGGTCTTTCAGGACTTGTTCGCATTAATGGCCAGCCTTTGCCTTCCAACTTCAAGCGTCTTAGCGGATACGTTGTTCAGGTGTTACAAATAACTACTTATAAAGCAATAAGGAATATTTTGCAAGTAATTTTTTACCTATCTATTTATGCCATCGTCTGTTCTGACTTCTAAATAAAATTGGCTTGGTAATATTGATCGGTTTGTACTTTTCAGCAAGACATAGTAATTGGAACATTGACTGTCCAAGAAAATCTGTGGTTCTCTGCCAATCTTCGTCTTCCTAGATCTGTTTCGCACAAAGTGAAGAGAAAAAGAATAGAAGAGATACTATCTGACTTGGGTCTTGTCGGATGCGCCGACACTAAGGTAGTCGCGTGGTAAACAAAAGAGATTTTGTATTTAGTTATCCTTGTTGACGTTGCGACCTATGAAAACTGACCTGTAAATGGTTTTGCCGATTGCTTTTGTTTGATTGAAATACTGATGGAAATGGGCTGCTGCATTATTTTCGGAGACAACGTTTGCCGATCAACTGCCTATGGATAACATTGTAAGGTACTTAAAGGAAACTGTCTTCGTAAGTGCAACCATTCTGTCAAGTTTCACATTGGATTTATTTATTTTAAGAACACTGTAGTGAGTAAGGTGATTTTGAAAGTACCGCGGTACACATAATTGTGCAAACTCAGACTGCTACCTCGACCGCATTGGTGATGTTCGAATAATGTCCTACTTTCAACTGAAACAAATCGGAACACTTGCATCTAGCTGCAAACTGTAGAACGTAAATGCCACTGTTCTGCTTACAATTCAGTGTTGGGCTGTCTTTGTAAATGGAATTATCTTTTCATTCACGAGCACGCGGGCAAGACCGAGTGTTTGTTCTTTACTTTGTGCCGAGTAACTCAATGAAAGATTATTATCAAACCACGCTAAAATAAAATAAGTGTCCGGTAAATTTGGTAACCTGGCACTTTGGGAACAGTTCTTGTCACGAAGCGATGCAGTATAAATATTTTTTTGGTTAGATGTATTTTTTCATGCTTTTCTTTTCTGAAAGAATTGGCAGTGTGCAGCACGGAATCTTAGTAACAATTTAAGTCATCTCTTGTAGATATTTCACCAATTATCTGGCGAAAGAAATGTTTGTCGATCTGTACGTAGTGTGGCGATTGCTTTGGCTTATGATCAGGGTTGGCGAATTGAGCCAAATCCTTCTGCTGCGGCATACTTTTGTGCTGAAAGGTAATTGAATGAAACTTATCCCCCCAAGTCGCAAGGGCTTGGGTTCAGGGGCATCCGGAACACCTCGAATCTGTATTCGTATCAACGCGAAGCATCCCTGTAAAACGGGGTGGTCCTGCTTTGTCGACATAATAGGCCACTTCAGCAATGAACGGCTGTATGGAGAGCCATGAAACATGAAAGTCTGAATCTATATCAGTTGCTGTAAGATCAAGACAGGAAAGATCGTGTATAAGATTATTAGGCAACGGTTTATTGCGAAAAAGTACAAAGTGTCCAACTAAAAATATTTTCCTACTTTCCGTGTAAGCTCAGATGAAGCACATTCAAGTGCNCTGTCCTGTCTCTCATAATCGCTNGGATCACAGGAAGCCTGTGTTATGNAGCTGAGCTTGGTACAGCTCNGGCAGCCACCCTGAGAGGATTCGCAATTCCTGCACGGTTTTCAGCAACCTCTGATATTTCTGTTGGCTCCACACCAAGGCAGGGCCAAGCCAGGACGGAGATGTAATCGCACCACCATCGTCGTTGGTCGGCGTCCGAGACGCTTTCCGGTGGGTGTGGCTCGCAGGACTTGCCTCACCGATCTTTGTTGGGGACATTCTGGTCACGTGCCCGAACCCATCGTTGTCCGGTCCAAAAATCATCACGCGATTGGGATTGGCTTGTCCACTATCTCCGAGTAGGAATAGTTCGTCGACGTCGGGTGGAGCATGGTAGAATTTGTACTTGTCTGGTACAACGAGAAGTGCGAGATCTTTAGGTGTTGGCAGGGGTGCTTCATTCTGAGCCCGTGCACGTTGAATCAACTTTTTGGTTGTTATATGCTTGGCATTTGTCCTTGAACGGACTGACCAGTGAATCTGACGGCTTGATTGCGAATCTGCAACGGCAATTCCATTGTATCCATCCAGGGCTCGACGTTTCGTGTTTGCTTTAATTTTGCCGACTTCCGCACCGGCTGCGTCGCTTCCGTGGGTATGGTGCCCGAGTCGGTTTACGATGACGTCATTTACATCCGTGTGGAGTCGGCGCTGACAACTGCGTATCACACATCTCCAAAACCTCTTCGTACTATCAGAAGAAAAAGCGCGAAAAGTGAACATAAATCCAGCATCTATGAGTTTCTTCACGCCTCGGGAAGTTTCTGTGCTCTCCATGGCTCAAATCTGGCGAAGTGGCTTGAGGATGTGGTGTTCAGGCTTTTATACAGAGGGTCGCAACATCAAAAGAAGTTGAAAGGGAGTTGGTATAACACCTGTAGCGTGACATTTCGCCTGCAATTGTATAGTGAAAGGGTGGCTAACTTGTCTTCGAATGGGGTCGACTAGAAAATTTCTTGATAACTTGCAATCGACCAGTCGGTAATAAAGTCACAAGTACAAAATGTCATAAAATGCAACGTTTTTAAATTTGATTTATTTTCTGAAATATTGATGGAAAAATGTTCTTTTTAGGTATCTTGTCAATTCAATGCAAAATCAGGCTTGGCTATCGAAAGGTCGATCGCGATCACCATGTTGCCCACCCTTGTGTATTGTGTAACGTCTTCATCCCACACACAACGCGCTAGACTTTCAACATGCATCGCGGTAACAAGGAACACACAAATACATGACAAAATTCGAACGTGTATACGTGGCGACAGTAGAGAGCATACGCTTCATGCCGCTACTACATTTACTTTGATGAAACACAAGCGTATAAGACACATGCATGAATGACGCCATCGTGATTGTAATAATGTAGTACTGCGATGACTTCGAAGCAGGGCTGCGGAGCTCTATTAAAAATAACATGGCTCCGGCTCCACTCTAGCTCCGGATGGGCTTTGTTAATACCAGGGTTGTTGTAAAAAAAGAAACAATCCATAAAACCCACCCGGGTTTTTCTTAAAAAGCCCACTCAAAAAAAAAAAAATAAATAAAAACCACCAAAACAACACTTCTTACTTTTCCTTTGAAAAATCTACTAAGAAGTAAAAATTAAAATAAGCAAGACACTTGCGCAGTTAACGGTAATTTGTTTTCATCAAACAATACGAACAACAACGAAATCTAAATCACTTGGAAAAAAGAAAAATTAATCGAACAGTGAGTAAATTCTAATGGTTATCTTCCTCAGCTCTGCACAATCGGTATATTTTAACCAATTTTTCTGCCTTCTCTACTAAATTTTTTCTGATTTTGGAACAAACCAAATCATATATTGAAAAAATACACTCTATAGATGCTGAACCAGCAGGGCATGCACATAAACTTGTCGTGATACTGCAGAGTTTGTGCGGAGTGTTTTTTCTCTGTTTGCTGTGCGCATACTTGCCAAGCCTTACCACTTTGGAGTGAACCGACTAACAACACATTGCGAAAATAAAGATGGGGTACATTTCTTTACCCTCAATTTTGAATGCCGTAATAGGTAAAATAAGTTATTATTGTGTAATTATGAAAATGGTGATGCTGCCTGATGGAATAAAAACAATTCAGAATGTTTTTTTTTTCTGTTTTATTTGAAAAAAGAACAAAATATTCTTTCTTATAAAAAAACGGATTTAAAGAAAAAACAGGTGGGTTGGGTTCTTTTGAAAAAAAAACGGGATTTTCTCAACCTTGGTTAATACACTTGAACAATTTCGGTATTGCTAGTGTACTTCTTGAAGCAACTGATCACGTTATTCCAACATATTTTGAACTAATCTTAAACGCTGCTGCCACTACCAGGCCTGCGTAGTCGGAAGGAGTTCGCCAATTGTGACCAGTGTTGCCACTCTGCTATAAAGAAAACCCCTGAATTTACCTTGAAAAAACACAAGAAGTTAAAAAACTCCAGAAATACAAAATGTTTAAAAAATCAAATTTGAAATGTGCGCTACCGGTACTTGCACATAAAAATTATTATGCATTATTTGCATCAAGTTCTTAACAAGTTCAACGCTAGCAGCAAATCAAGTATATGCTGTAACATACATAGTCAGTTAGATCTTTTAGAAATGTTTGATGTTTTCTTTTATCCTTCACTTAAATGCACAAATTGACACATGTGCATGATGCATTCAAGGTTTTACACAGTAGATTTTAAACGATTTGGTTCAGCCTAGCCCTACTCAACTGTACTGGCTACTGTGCTGACTCTGCACATTAAGCCTACGAAACTACTGTATTCTTGAATGGAAAATACAGTAATGCAACATACATTTCTAAAATTTGACCAGAGTCAAACCAACCCCAGAATTTTAATAAACCTTTGTATGAAGTAGAGAGATGCGTACCACCCTAAACAGTGTTTGTTTTTGGTATTTTTTTGAAATGAAAAACAAAAAAAACATTTTTACTTTTGATTCGAAAACACTTTCGTTTCGCAAATACTTTCCAAATGAAAACATTTTCGTTTTAAAAAAATTTATTTTCGTTTTGGAAACACTTTCACTTTTGGTTGCAAATTAAAATCTTTTCGTTTCAAAAACAAAAACAATTTTGCTTCGTTTCGAAAACACTTTCATTTCCCAAATGTTTTCTAAACAAAAACATTTTCGTTTAAAAAAAAATTATTTTCGTTTCGGGAACACTTCGTAAAACAAATCGAAAAAAAAATCACATCAGTTTTGTGGTCATGCCCCATGCGTGCCACCCTCCGTTGAGGGCCAGTATTTCCACTTGAGAAGGCTTGATTTGCAGATTCTTCTATGTCGATGTCTGGCTTCAGTTGCTCGCGATCGTATTGCGCGTATGTGTCGACCAGTCTGAGTCTTTCCTTGTTGTGATAACCAGTCCTTGGGAAATGTCTTTGAGGGATTTGTGACATAAGACGTATAACTTGTGGCTTAGAGTAAGTGAATGGTATCTTTTTGGCCAAGGGAAGCGGATGGATTGTGGGCATGGGGAGTGGTGGTTGTGATGTAGTCAGTCAGCACTGGAATATGCTGGCCTGTAGCCTTGTTTGAAAGTTAAAAGCTGCTTCGTGATTTCAAGGAGCCTAAAGAAATTTGTTGGGGATCATTTGTCAAAGTTGCAACGTGTGCCTGCCAAATTTCAACGTTTTTGGCAATTTAGGCAGAAATTTGATAATTGAAAAATTGAAGGGTAACCTAATTGCTCCAGTTTTGATGAGGTCCAAAAGTGTGACGGGCTCCCCGTGCCTTTACTTGGACAAGCGTCACTGCCAATCAAGCAAAATCGACACTGCCTATCGGTATCACAGAACTGTATCGAAAACTTTGCCATAGGGAGCCCGTTGCATTTTTGACAGATTTTTTTTTAACAGATCTTGGGTTTGTTTTTTTGCCGAACTTCTTGTCGAAACTTAGGTTTGATCTACTTTGATCTTTTATTATTTTAATTTGGTTTATCAGCTGCTACGTGACTTTATGGACTGGGGGTAAGGTTTAGTCTCACACAAATCGAGAGTAAATTTTGTTTTAACGTGACTTACTTGAAACTATTTAGAAAATAAAAAGAACAAATCTGCAAGGGTTCTAACTATCTGGGATGCTGCAAGCTTGTTTTACGAGGCGTGGCAATGTTTTCGTCAGCGAGTGCTAGCCAGATGTTTTTCGTTCGTTATACTACGGCTAGGCAATACTGCAAGGTGTGCGGTGAAGTTCGATTGTTGTACTTGTGTTGGCTGCCAACGAAGCGGAGTCGTATGAGCAGGGTTGAGAAAAACCCGTTTTTTAAAAAAAAAAAACAACCCACCTGTTTTGTTTTTTTTTATAAACAAAAACGTTTTTTTTTGTTTTTTGAAAGAAACAAGATTTTGTTCTTTTTTCAAAGAAAACAGCAAAACCCCACTCTGTATTGTTTTTACTCCATCGTGCAATATCACTATTTTCAGAATTTCACGACCTACAGAATAACTTGTTATACCTATTATGGCATTCAAAATTGAGGGTAAAGCAATGTACCCCATNTTTGATTTCGCAATGTGTTGTTGGTCAGTTCGCTCCTAAATGATAAGGCTTGGCAAGCATGCGCACAGCAAACAGAGAAAAACTACTACCACACAAACTCTGCAGTTTCACGTCAAGTTTACGTGCATGCCCTGCTAGTTCAGCATCTACAGAGTGTATTTTTTCAATATGTGATTTGGTATGTATCAAAATCAGAAATCAGAAAAGTTTAGATTTAGAGAAGGCAGAAAAACTGATGAAAATATACCGATTGTGCACAGCCGAAGAAGATAACCATTAGAATTTGGTCAAACTGTTCAATATGTTCTTCTCTTTTTTTCAAGTCCATTAAATTTCGTTGCTGTTTGTTTTGTTTTGATTTGAATAAAGCAATTACAGACAACTGTAAAAGTGTCCTGCTTATTTTATTTTTTACTTCGTAGTAGATTTTTCAAAGGAAAAGTAAAGAGTATTTTTGTGGTGGGTTTTAATGTTTTTTTGTTCAGTGGGCTTTTTAAAAAAACGGGTGGTTTTTTTTGAGTCGGTCGGTTTTTTTTTACAACAACCCTGCGTATGAGGGTGGTCAGCAGCAACAGTCGGAATCCCACGTGGTCAAATCAGACGTGTCGTTGTGTGGAGTCCGGGACGACCGAATGCGGAATGCTGGACTGAACTAATGATCTGGATACCACACTGAGGGAATGATCTCTATGTGGTTGTAAAAACTGTGTTCTTCAAAAACACGCAGCACGGATTTCGGTTCAGACCAAGCTGCTCCCGAAGACTTGCCTGAGAAAATTGTTGCTGCGATGTTCATCCTTGAATAAATCATTGTCGAGAAGCTTCATTTCGTAGACGAAAAAATATAGGAAGTGGGCTGCAGAAAAGGAAGCTGAAATATCAATTGTATTTAGCATGCTCATTCCAACCAGTCACTGGATAATACCAATAATAATGATTATTCTTGCAGCTATCAAATTTCGTCGTGGTTTGATGCGTGAAAGCTGCGGCGCGCTAACACAAAATGAGACACCGGTGAATTTCTATGGATCACAAAACAGACAGTGCGTTTTCATAACAATAACATGATAATAGCAACGAACGAATGTTTTTACTTCAAAGTAAGTGTAGTGAGTCCTAATACGAAGTTCTTGGTTAAACACATACGGCCTTATCTACCTCTACGATGGATCCTCCATTATTTTTGCCAGCACTTACGTTCAATGAAAGCTGAAAGCCTTGCAGCGATGTGCTAGTCAGTCAGTCTATGCGAAGCAATCAATCAATATTGATTCAGTTAATTTGATCCGAACCATTGCCTTTCATCGCTCCAAATTTTTAATTTTCGCGTTAGCCAATTCCAGGCTAGCTTCCACATTTGTTAACATGTTCCTCAAGTTTGTTTCCGAGAGCGCCGATCTAGTAATTGTTGTAAATTGAACACCTCGTATAATGAAGACTCGGTTTTTGGTGCAAACGGTTCTGAAGTACGAGGTCGTATAGTGAAATTGACTTTTATTACCCTTGTATAAGAAACAAGCGTCCTAGTTCGTTTTGTAAATATTGAACAAAATATGCATGGAATCCTGCGTGTTATTAGGTTAGGACAAGTGCTTCTCAACTTATACTGAATCTATTTTGGAGATGGCGAATACACAGTACTTGACTGAACTGCTGTAGAAAAGATTTTGCGCTAACAGCAAGAATACGCAGCTGGCGAGACGTTTCCACACCGCTGTCAGAGACGAAGCACCTCACATTTGAACAGATATTTCCTAAAAAACGACACGTTTGTGAGCTACTTCTGGTAACTTGACTATGAAACGAATAACGTAAGTGAAAATGAACTATCGTTGTAAAGTTTAACTAGCACTGCATCCTTACAGAACTAGTCTTAAATGACTGATTGAACACAGTCATCACTTCATGTATCTTGACTTAAAGGCGTGCACTTCAAAGCTCGGCTGATATTAGTTCCAGAAGACCATGTGTTAAGTGACACCTTGGTACTTGGTACAGGAGCAAAATGTCGAAGAAAGAGTTACTGCCATTTGAAGTTTAAAATAGTACCTAGAGCAGGGCTTCTTAACTTGGGGTCGGTGAACCTCTAAGGGGTCCCCGTGAATGTGATTTAAAGGGTTGTGAGGCTTTGCCGACGTTTCGATTACTACTACGAAAATTAAAACCTAATTTCGACTATTTATTGCAACGTTTCTTAAGGACCCTGTCTAACTTTTATTAGGATGTACCAGGGGTCCATGAACCACAAAAGTCTAAGAAACGCTGACCTACAGAAGGAAGATTTAGAGGGAAATGCCACCATTCCTCAAACGTATTTTACCTGAGAAAACTTGGGATTAGTGCCGTATCAGCCCAACTCAACCCCCCCAAAATGCTTACAGGGGCCCCTAATGGTGATTTATAAAAAAAAGTTATGTTGTGCTACATCTCGACGCCGAATAGCCTTCAAAACAAAATATCCTAATTGCAGACACAATTTTAGCAGAACCAGATCCGTACCCAGGTTTTAAGGTTTGGGGGCGAAATACATTTTCAGGGGGAAAATATTTTTGTTTTTAACATATGTTTAAAACAAATTTTTCTGAGCACAACTAAATTTGGGGGGCACAAAAAAGATTTGGGTGTAACTGCCTCCGAATGCCCCCCGTGTCTGCAGGCCTGGGCAGGACCGTCGCCAGAAAGTCTTCCATTGGGGGCGTTTATGTTTGTGCAGGTGGGCCAGACATTCTGAAAATTTATTTTTAATTCACAACATGAACAGCATTTGCAGATTGTGCAAGTTAATTATAGATATTGTCCTGCAAATACCCATGATAGGCGGGTAGTTTACAACTATAATTTTTGAACGAGCTTAACAAAAGGAATTGGGTCGAAAATCCATTGTTATTTAATTGACAGCGATTATTTAGAGATCTCGTAATGAAATGCAAATGTAAAAAACATTTGCAGGAAATCAGAATCAATCCTATCGTTCAGTTATCAAAACATTATCACCGAAGGAGCAAACATGAGGCCGGTCAAAGCATATGCGCCGCTATGAACGTTTTCTTTCAATAGCGCAAATAGTTACCATGAGCTTAAGTGAAATACAGTAGAATTTGTCTAATTCGTCATCGTTTAATTCGTCAATTCGCTTAATTTGTCACTTTTTCGTCGGTCCCGGCAGAATTCCTATCTTTTGTGTACATTTCTGTTCGTCTAATTCGCCATCGTCTAATTCGTCTGTTCGTCACCTCTTTCTATCCCCTGAGAAGTGTTTTGTGCGGCTAATCCGTCATTTGCAGTTTCGGTTGTGATGTTTAAGCAGTTAACACGTGTGGGAATTCAAATTAAGGACCTTGATCTGTGCATTGTTGCACCTCGCAATTTGTTTAGCGAATTTATGCTCGAGTACGAAGCGCGACGCTACTCCCCATTGAGAGAACGCAGAAAGTCTTTAAAGTTTATTAAAGATTTCAAACGTGCTAGATCACGGGTCACCAACACGGTGCTCGCGGGGGGGCAGCAGTACGGACCACGTGGGTCGCCCGCGGGCCTGTTCTGAAAATAGCATAAACATGATTAGTGTTTTCACACTGACGAATACGTTTGCTTTTTATTAATGATAACATATTTGAAGACAAATTGAGCATATATTTATTTCAGAAGTGTGTGCATCAAGCTGGTAGCCCTTCGCATGAATCTGTACCAAGCAGTAGCTCTCAGTTTCAAAAAGGTTGGTGACCCCTGTGCTAGATCAAGTGCAGGAGTCTAGAGTAGAGCAATTAAAGAGTATAATTTAGTAAGCAACCATGACGTAAACAACCACAACATCTAAAAATTGTATTTTACTGCAAATAAAAGCGATATGTATACGAGTTACTAGATCAAGTATACGAGCTTCTATGATGGAGTTTCACCTGTTTGCATAATTCGTCGCTTTTCTAATCCCCTTGAGGTGACGAATTAGGCAAATTCTACTGTATATATGCTTATAAAGCGTGCGCATTGGGCTTTTTACAGGCCGAAATACGCATGCATAAGCCTTGATGTCTGGACTGTTAATCTTCTGGTGCATGGCACATGTTTAGATTAATAACATTTTGGATCTCAAATATAAACTAAGGCCTACGTGGACGCAGCCGTTAACATCCAGACGGGGCCGGATAATGAACGCGAGGCCCATAAGGGCAAAGTCGTGACCGCGAGGCCCCCGAAACGCTTAGCGCAAGTGCGCAGTTCGCTTATGTCCGATCCTTTGCCTGCAGAGGCAGGTTGCGAAACTTGCTAGCGTATCGTTGTATTCTTGATCTATATTGCGTAACAATAACACGGCAGTTAAATCTTCAAATGTTCACTTCAAGTTACAGTAATAGGCGTTTTGCCGCATGTGACCAGTAGGGCTCCCACTGAGGGTTTTTCCCACTCAGATCTGTTTTTTTAGACGACCTGTGTGTATTAGAGTCCTGCGTGGGTTGAAAATTTTTGTCCGCTCCCGCCCCGCACCCGCACCGCACTTTTTCGGTCTTAAACCCGCAGCTGTCCGAAAACTACTAAAAACTCACATCTAGGGCAAGTTTTTGTTGCAGTAGAATCATGAGATGTAAGCATTAATTTTAACAAATATTGCAGTGAAAAGTTTTATTTGTGCACAAGCATTTTAAACGAAAGTGATTTACTCAAGCGATTTATTTACATATAATGCTAAATATTTGCAAACATTACCTAGCGAGAAATGGCGATCTTTTACCAACAGTTTGGGTAGCATGGTAAAACTTCTGCATAAAGTTGCTTGGCAATTTGCCACAAACTGTGCATGAAGTTGTTTGGCAAGCTCCACAGTGCATGAAGTTGCTTGGCAATTTAACAATTTGGCGTGCAGTTCGGGACGGATGTTTGACCGGGTCATTTCTACAATTGCTTTTAGGTCACTATTCAGTTCGATTCGGTTATCAAAGAGAACAGAACTATATACTGAAATAGTTCTAAAGCATGTTTTTTAAATCAAGCTTCTACGCTTTGCAAAATACTACACTTTGCAAAAAATAAACTTTGGAAAAAATAGGTTCTATTTGAATAAGAGCTGATGATGCCTACATCGTAGGCGAAATATACACTCTGTAAGATCTTCAAGTGTCTGATTCTTTGCTGAGAAAGGATCTCTTTCCATAGACAGTCTTTGCAAAATACTTGATAGAAGTTGCATGTAAAAAAGAAAAGTCGCCATATAAAATTCCTGGAACCAGCTTAAAACATCGTACTACATACATTCTGAGTACGTATTTAGGAAGATGTAAAAAAGGTTGCAAAAACTTCCCCTACTTATAACGCCTGAAGACAAGTCTAACAAACAGCAAAATCAAGCTGTTCATTATTTTCATTGGCAACCAAAACTTTTCCACAGATCTGATCTTCCGCAGTCAACAGATTTGAGGTGATAAAAAACACGTTTCAGTCCAGTTGTGACTTGT
>JGI24158J21664_10007305_pt1 | contig 14672 bp, 10 predicted proteins | sample Ectturendosymbi3_FD_21664 | JGI IMG/M metagenome (IMG submission 21664) | reverse complement strand
AACGCAGGTTGAAAAAACAGACAATACAGAACGGAGTACAAGACATTGAAGCCGGCGAAATCACAGGGTTACAGACACTTTTTGCAACTGCATTGAATATGGAAATGTAAAATTTTTGTTTAAAAAGCAATAAAATCAACTGAAATGAATGAAATGCAATAATTAGGAACTATATTAATGTAGTTCAATCAATAAAAGAATACTCAATAGGCTAACCTATTCAACCCTAACCCTGTATTTACCCTGTTATGTAAAACACTAACAGTTAACACTAAACATGAAACTAAAGCAAAAACCCTAAAGCTAAAAGTGTAAAAGCATGTTTACACTGAAGACGTACCAGGAGTTGCCAGGCGTAATCCTTAGTTTCTTTTGTTGTGTCAAGTAATTGTGCGCCTTGTACAGCTTGGTACGGCAAATTCTGGAAGCAAAAAAACAATAGAAAAGTTTGCGCCTGGCAATTCTTGGCCCATTTATCAGTGTAGTCACTAAAATCCTAAACGTGAAATTGCAAAGGCCAAGGCCTCCATGCCAGATCGGTAGGGATGCTTGTGACCAATGTTGGTAAAATTAACATACCTAATTTTAAATTAGCCTAACTAGAATTAAGTTTTTTTGGCTGTAACTTTTGAATCAGAAACATTAGAAATCTATTCAAAGTCTTAGAAAACTTGGATGATAGCCTTTGATTGGCTTTCTAAGGTTTCTGGTTAAAAAATTATGGGTAAAAATTTAAATTTGGGTAAAAATTACCCAAAAAGATTGCTTTACCCCAACTTTTGAACCAGAAACCCTAGAAAGCCAATCAAAGGCTCAAAAGACTCAGATTTTAGCCTACTTTCCCATGAAAACTTAAGCGAATTACTTTCCTATTGGGGGTTGTGGGCTTGTGCCCAATAACCTCAGCCAATAGGCCTAAACTAGCACCACTTATGGTGTCACCCACAAAAAATCCGAAACTTAATATATTTTTTTTTCATTGCAAACTACAAGACTTGCCTAGTCTTTTGAGGGTTTGAACAGCTCTTATAGCACAATCGACCGGTGAGTTAAAAAGTGACACGACAATAGCATCTCAATGCATGATTTGAAAGTGCAATATATTCGGACACCAGCAGTGAACATGTTAGAACTTTACTGATATCATTAACTCTTTGGCATCCTCTAGGATTCAGCGATTTTTGCAAAAAAAAACAGCAGTTTTCGATTGCCTTACCAACGCCCTAGCTCCTCCGCCGATTGCGCTAGAGAGCTGCTCAACGGCTCAAACGGATCGGCCAGTCTAGTAGATTGCGCTCAAACAAATTTTTTGCTTGGGGGATGCGGTTTTTTTGTGAGTGACGTCATAAGTGGAGGACTTCTAGGCCACCTTGGCCCACTTTGTCTGGCCCTGGGCGGCAACTGTTAGGTGGTAGTATTTTGCTGAAGTTTTTACTGGAATCTAGGCTACAATCTGAGTCTGTTGATACTTTGGATGACCTGCTGGGGTTTCAGGTTCGAAAGTTGTGATGTAAGTTAGTAAAAATATTTGATTAATTAGCTAATTAGTTAATTAATTAATTTGTTTATTTTAGATCATAACTTTTGAACCAGAAACGCTAGAAAGTCGATCAAAGTCTCAAAAGACGTGGACTCAAGCCTAGTTTCCAAGGAAAACTTCAGCGAAACACTTTGGCCTAGCGGTTGCGCCCTAGGCCAGGCAACATGAGCCAAAATGACCCTAAAACTACTTCACTTATGACGTCAGTCACAAACAATCGGCACCCCCCAACCAAAAAATGTTTTTCGAGTGCAATCTACTAGACTGGCCGATCCGTTTGAGCTCTTGAACAGCTCTCTAGCGCAATCGGCGAAAGAGCTAGGGCGTTGGTAAGGCAACCGAAAACTGCTGTTTTTTAGGCCAAAATCGAAGTACGAATATATCGTAGACCGGCTCTCAAAGTGTTAACAAGTAGCAATATTCATACCGTTGTAAGCCAAAATCTGAAAAAAGCGCAAACAAGTTCAATTAATAACTTGTGCAAAAGTGATAAGCCTGAATCCCTAATTCACGAACATCTCCCAAAGTGTGCTACTGGTAAAGATGAAATGTTTGTTGAGCACGTTACTTATGCTGATCCTAATGTGTGCTTTTATTTCAGTAATCTCTTCAACAAGTGTTTAATGCATGGCAAATTTCACGATAATCTATCAAAACTATCATTGTGTCTATCATAAAAACTGTTATTGTGTTTATGTATAAGTGATGCCAGTAATTGTCGATCTGTTTTCACTCTCAAGCTATTTGAATGTTACATTGTAACCTGTTGTCACCACTGGCAACCAGTTCAACTTAAAGTTACAATATGGGTGAAGTGTGTGTGACTTCTGGTCAAATAGACAGTATCATATTATATGTTAACAAAGGTGCCCCATTGTTTTCAGGATTTTAGATGAATTCTAAGGTATTTGACAAAACTAACCGCAGCCAACTGTTTATAAAACTCATGTGCATAGTAAGACTGCAGTGAGTTTGCATAGGAATCAGACCCTGGAAGTAAAGTGGGCACTTGCTTTTCAGACCCTTGCACTGAAACCAATGGGATAAGACGGGGAGAGTTATGGGCCTTTAACTATGCGAGGTTTACCTTGAACTTACAGTCCAGCTGGGCTCAGCCAGAGTGAGGTGCAATGTGGGAAATAAGGTTGTAAATCACAAGCTGTTTGATCATTTGTGTGTTTGATCCAGACTCAGTGGTTTTCAATGCCTCTGAATATTGATGTGATTGTGCTGCTGAACATGGGATTGTTTTCAATTGTAATAAGACAATTGGTGTAGTGCAGGGGTCTCAAACTCAAATTGCTCTTTGGGCCAAATGAAGACTTTTAACATAACCCAAGGGCCACATTATGACGCTGACGCAACAAGGGCAGTACCTGAACCTTACTACAAACAGCTTTTACATCTTTCCTGCGAAATATATCGTGAGTTACAGGGAAATTGTTTTTAGCCATCTCTACATTTGTTTAAAAAGAACTTGTTCAGTGGCTGGCTGAACACTTAACCTAAGTGTTAATTATTTGAAAATTCCCTAAAAGCATCACGGGCCGCACAAGTTCTCTTGTGGGCCACATGTTTGAGACCACTGGTGTAGTGTTTCACCCTAATAAATTTGAACAACCTGCAACACCAGTTGTTTCCCTAAATGGTATAAGTGTGCAGTTAAACACCAAGACAAACATATTGGTACACTAATCCATGCCTCCGTGAAGGATGACAATGATACTCAAAAGGCAAGTCAAATTACTTTTTTGTCCAGCGAACAAGCTCAGAAGCACCTTTGCTCAGTGTTCTACTGCAATTAAGAACACTCTGCCTCAAGCCTATTGCATGCCAGCCAATTGTGGTGCAAGTTCACATAATCTAGTATTAAATGCCACAAACTTTGTGCAAAAAATTCTGGCACAATGTTTACTATGCACAGGTGGTATTTACTGCACAGTTGGTTATACATTTAGATTTTGTTTTCTAATGCCATGCTTTCTTTCTAAAGGAGTCTGGCCAAGAATCATGATCATTGCCAACACATGCATTAAAATCTCCAAGAGCATCATGAAATGTCAATATGGTCCAGCTACAAGCCCACGGGCCACATGTGGCCTGCAGACAGAGTTTCTAAGGCCCGCGAGTTTTTTCAGTTTTAATTTGATATTGTGTATTATGCTACAGCATGTAATTTTAATTAGAAGAAGCATAACTTGTTTTAATAAAAATGCATGTCTGTCGATAAGAATCGGTGGAATTTAGACTAACTTTATGGCTTTTAAACAGACAAAAGGTGAAGTCACGATCATTGACCTGTCAGGGGAAGAAATCGACTGCATTAAAGACTCAAGTAACAATGCGAAAACTATGAAACCAGAGAGTAGCGATGATTCTGGGTATGCGCGAGGAACGATAACTAAAAGAAAAGCAGACCTTCCAAGAAAAATACGAAAGCCCGGTCGACCTGCAAAAAAAATGCCCCATGAGACTTTAGCAACGGACTTCCAGCATCAAGAGCACGTGAAGAGAAAGCCAGGGCGCCCGAGAAAATACAGCAATGCAAGTGAAAGAACTGCACCTGATGATGTAGAGCTTGAGTCAAACGTTTTGGATTCGTCAAAAACACAAACTCTTAAAGACAGTACTGCCAATAATTCCACTGAGTTTTGGTCGTCGCCGTTTTTGTCCTTGCCGCGCAAAATGAACAAACGTGGAAGGCCGAGGAAACTCGAAAAACCTTCACGATCAAGCATTCCTGAAACCTCGGCCGACAGCTATAATCAAATTGAACATGTTACTGAGAGTCGCAAATTTAGTTCAACTAGTACGTCTCACATAAACGGAAATTTAGACGCATCTGATAGCCCAGAAATGCTGTTGATGGGGTCGCCACCCCATAGCTCGACTTCCGATAGTTTGTCTTTCGGTTTTGCTTCAAAACCGGCCAGCAAGTCAAGCAATTTTGTTCCCAAAAAACGGGGACGTCCGAGAAAGTACTTTGCCTCAGAGAAAGGCGTAATACCTGTGAAAAAGGTCGGTCGTCCAAGATTGACCGTCAGCGACTGCGCTCGCACTGACCCGGGAAACTATCAGGCTTCGTTTCCTCACTTGAAAAGCGAGGTCAGTGCTCAGGTGGTGACGAGTCCAGGTCGTCGCAAACGCGGGCGTCCTAGGAAGTACGTTACCGACCAACACATGTTGGAGGAACTAACATCTTCCGCAAGCAGCTCCCAGGTGAGACACTAAAAGTTTCGTGTTTTGTACGTCTATGCACCTGTATTTTGTATGTCTGGTTTATTTTTTCGATCATAGACATATTTTTTTATATAGCCGAAAAAATCGAGTCAATTCGGTTATAATGTCTGAAAAGGTAGGCTAGTGAATGAAACTGTTGCTACGAGTTTCGATACTATTACGGGACAAATTACCGAAATGTCTCAGCGAAAAAAACAGCTGTGCACCCAATACAGCGCTCGCCTTGCTTGTGCAGATTAATGGATCAGTCTATAAAAGTGCGACGGGACGTAGTTCTACTTTCGCCTACGTTATCAAGCTTTGCGCGTTTATGCATAAGTCCGGCTGGGCTCCCGGAACATCTGGCGGGATTCTAATGAAGGATGGGTGGTAATAAGTTGATGTATTTATTTCGTTTTTGTATAAAAATGTTAATTATTCATCCGCCATTGATTCATTTATATGCTGTTTTTTTCTGTTAGTTTCGTATGTATTTTTGTTTTTATAACGTACTAATATTGTTCCATTTTCCATGCTGGCTGTTGTCAACGCCTGTTTCTTGCCAGGCATTTTTTAATGTTTTCATTTTTCAGAAAATTACGTAAGTTCTATTGGTGTGCTTATTTCATTGTTTCCATTGAGGCTGCAATATGATATTGACAGTAAACCATTACTTTGACCCTTTCAGCAAACTGTATATAGTTCCTGTGGGCACGGCTAAGGATGAGCTTGATCGCGAAGATGTAATTGTCAAGTCCACAGATAGTGGTGCCAACATCACGCAGCCCATTTCTTCTGACTGGCACAATAGACGTTCTGAGTCGCTTCTCTCGCCGCTGATCACCATCAGTGTTTTACGTGAAACAGGTATTCTTTTTTCAACGAAGCATTTCGAACGTGCGCACCAGTTGTGTCGTGAACTGTGGAGTAAAGCAAATCCGCCGCAACAGTTGCACTTGTTGCTTTTTTTGCAATTAGGCATTTGCTCTTTTTCAGATAAGTTGCATAGATTGAACAGTGTTAGAGAGTCGTAAAAAGTGGTGTGCATGAGCTTGGTTTGTTTTGATAAAAATATTTTTATTCTAAGGACCTTGAAAGCCATTATTGTGGCTTCATGGGCCGAATATCGGCCACAACGTGCCGACCGATTGTGCTGGAGCACGGGTGGGGAACGAAGTTACTATCACGGGTCGCATCAATTGTATATTATCGCTGGCGGACCGCAAATAAAATTGATTTCATCCTAAATTTCCACCTTCATCTTACTACGGGGAAAAGAGGCTTCTTATGACACACTATCTTGAGGGATAGAGCCTTCTGGCTTACTGTCTAAGTACCTGCTTATCACGGAGCTCGTTTTGACGCGATCTTGTACTCTAAATTGGGTAAACGAAAATTCTGATGCGGGTCATATCAAATGTTCACGCGGGACGCATTTGGCCCGCTGGCCGCAGGTTCCCCACCCCTGTGCTAGAGAGTCAAAACAAGACCTCAAAGAACGGATTTTGGTCCAGTTTTTTTTTTTCAAAAACGGGTAAATTGCTACTTAAATTTTTCACAGATCCCAATGATGTCACTTGGACTACCTCGTAACGTGATACTGCCCCCAAAAATCAAAAACCCTCTTTAACATTATCAGCTGGCGAGTTATGGCTGAAACAATGCGAGCCACTTAAGTGCCTCGCGCGGACATTAAAGGATTTAAAAATGATATACGTGTTGGTGGCGCACTGTCATCAACTTTTCCACTCCATGGGTAAGGTACGGCTGTGGGCGCCAAGAGCTTTCAGCTATTTTTGCAATTTTTCTTGCACTGCGAAAGATATGCGTTTTTTTGTTATCTTAAATTGTAAAAGCAGATCAATTTGCCTTTTTTGCTTGAGCTCTGAAAGAAAGGATAAAACAAACTGTGAGCGATGGTATTTCGCTCATTACCCGTTAGTAGCCGAGAACAATCAGTTGTTATGGTACATGTAATAGGAAGTTTGCCCGGCTTTTTGGAATGTTTTCTGCAGTGAAAATTGTGTCTTAGCAGTGAAACAGTGCATGAATTTTTATGTTTTAGATGTGTACTTTTGCTGTGTTGTATACTTTGTATGGCCGACCCTTTTTTATTGGTTGCTCCTCCCATTTGAGATATCTTGAAGCGAAGACTTGTACGCGTTGTTCAATTAGCATAATGGTTTGACGCGAACCCCTAATCGATGAGTCTTGCGTTATGTTTCCACTTAGAATTACTAAATTTATTTCTGCTTCCAACTTACCACGGTTTGGAAACTTTCAGTTGTCACTTGCTAGAGGGAGAAAATACAGTTCAATTTATTTCGTTAATTCAAACTTTGCTCGCTACAGAACACTTCTTAAAATGAACCTCTCGTGCAGTCGAAACCAAAGAAATATTAAATATATAAAGGCGAAAGGCAATGATGAACGTGAAGTACTTTACGGATTTTAGAGCTGAAAGCACTAGGTTTTCTGTATGCTTTCGAGGAATCAGCCGACTGTGCTATGCTTTCATCTTTTCACGATGATTCAAACTTGCACATATCTATATTCAAGTACGTGCTCTCCACAATGGGGGTAAGTCTTGAGTTTGTTTGCTTTCTCTGCTGTTACTTTGGCCTTTCAACTTCTCATCGGTAAGCTTTGCTTGCAAATTTCAGGACTGAGGATGCGTAATTTTACGTGAAATCGATTTCCTATTAAAATTTTGCCGATAGATTCCTTGCTTACCACCACTGTGAAGAGTACGTACTTGCGGTTTATGTACTTTCTACTTCTTGCTAACAGCAGCCATAAATTACTGCTGAAGCGTCACTGATGTTATAGTAGCAAAATTAGTGGTCGACCAAGGTACGTCACATTATCAGCATTAGATGCCAAAGTATAACTAGAAGTAGAACAACAGGTCTGTACGCATCGTCAGTTTGTCTTTGCTTTTGTATTTACCCCGAACCGATCCATCTCCTTTGTTCAGGTGCAGTTTTCCACAGTCAAGCGGAATCAGCCGTGCTTGCTTCGCTTGTTTTCAAAGGTAAAGAGTTTCGCGTCACGCATCAGGAAATACTGAAAATGTTCAGGAAGGGTTCTACCCGTGCCACGTACAGGTAGATCGCAACGTGTCTTCGCTTTGATTCATTCGACTTATGCGGGATTGGTTTGAATCAGAAGTCCAGTTTTTGATTGCGTGATATCCGTATCTCTGATACAGTCGAAAGCACGAACTTGGCGTTGGTGTGCTGAATATTTTCCTCGTGCTAAAACTTCTTCCCTGTCTTGGCCAAAACCGAAACAAGCTTCGTTATTTTGCACTGTCAGCTGTGGTATCCATTGCTCCGGTTGGTGCGAACAGTAGGGTGGACCGAAGCGTCATGTTTGACGATTGTAAAACATCACCACAAAAAAGAACCAATTTAGCAGTCCGGCAACCCCTGCAGCTGATCACCTGTAAATAGCCTCCTGCCAGTCCATTGTCGCACGCTGGCTACGACATAAATCTTTCTTCTAAAGCAGGGGTCTCCAAACTTTTTTGTCCGAGGGCCACATGAGGTAATATAGAACATGTCGAGGGCCGGACGTCTTACGCAGTGTGATTGTTCCGGGATTTGTTATATTCTACCAAATCAACAAATTTTTCGTAAGTACTGTATATTATTTTTTCATCATTGACAAAATGGCTTCGCGGGCCGGATGAAATGGCTTTGCGGGCCGTAGTGTGGAGACCCCTGTTCTAGAGTAGTGATTTACAAAGTGGGTGGTAGAAAGATCTGGAGGGAAGGCGGCGGACAACAATAGGTTGGCATGAAAACATATAAAGCCATAGGTGAGTTTTATTGTGATAGATAAATTTGTGGTGGCAGTTAACAAATAAGCTTTTGTTTATTTTTACAGTTTTAATTTTGTTTATTATTAGTGTGGTTGTTCTGTTCATACATACAGTATATGTCACTTTTTGCTTTTTGTGGGAGATCCGCTATGAATTCACATGATAGTCAACTCGCAAAATTTTCGGAAACACTGCTCTCGGGGCATCCTTAGCTCTCTCGTTAGAGGGTCTGTCCGTTATGACAAGTTCCTCTTACCGCGCGTTAAATAACGCAACCACTGTCCGGAGTGGTGAGAACAATGGTAAACCGATGTGTCATGTCTGACTTGTTTTTTTTCGGTCATAGACCGAAACGCTTTTGAAATGACCGAAAAAAAATTTTTGTCATTTCGGTCAGAATGTCTGGAAGTATACGCTAATGAACACTGCTACGGCGACTTTCAATACAACTGTGAGGCAAATGACCGAAATGTTTCACTGACCAAAATTTCTCAGCAAAAAATGACCGAAATGTCTCAGCGAAAAATAAAACAGTGTCCGACGATCATGTAACATCACCGCAAGACTAAAGACTCAACTCGGCAGCCCTGCAACTACTTGCAACAAGTCGCTTACCAAGCGCTGAATAATCTATCATTTCCCGGTTTGTGTCGTGCAGCTTTTTTCGTCACATTCGCTTGTGACATTACAACACAATATTTGACTGGTATATTTGTGACGTGCCGTATATTTCCATTATGACGCACAACTGGTGTGTCTGGTGCCCTCTTCACCTTAACCCACTAAATGCGAAACTTCGTCGCTTTGCGCATAAACATGACTCTGGCAGTAAGAAGTATTATGAATTTCCCTTATTTATCCATTGCAAGTTTTGATAGACTTTCTGGACTAGCCTTAACTCAGGCACAGAGTGAAATGTTGAGGATAACCAGGTTATCGCGATCTTTATGTAATAAATCCCGCCATCAGTGCAAGATAGTAGTTGGGGTGCAACGAAAGAAAACCCTGCTTTCGATACTACAGTGACGCTTCTCGCTTGCAGAAAGTGATGGTTGGCTTGTATTCCTAAAAAGTCGTGATTTTTCGTGTCGAGATCAGGGGCGGCCAACACGTCGATCGCCGAGGCTCAGTTGGTCGATCGCACTTGATTTTGCATTGAATTGACACGATACCTAAAAAGAACATTTTTCATTCAAGTTACATAAAAATGAAAACGTTAGATTTCATGACATTTTGTACTTGTGACTTTATTACCGACCGGTCGATCGCGAGTTATTAAGAAAGTTTGTAGTCGATCCCAGTCGAAGGCAAGTTGGCCACCCCTGGTCTGGATGAGCATAATGCTGTTTCATGCTTTGGCCTTTTGCAAATTTTCTCTGGCCCGTTGTTTCTTTTTGCGCGTATCTTGTTGCTTCAAATTTAAGTCTAAATCAGGGATCGGCAACCTGCGGCTCTTAAGCGCCTCAGAAGTGGCTCGGCTCTCACTGGATTTGACAAAACTTGCAATTTAAATTTGCATTTGATTATGATTACTATTAGAATTAAGTTGAGTACGATTTAGTTTATGTCCATATAAAGTCGCGTGATAAATAAAACGGTATCGACGCGTCGTGGCTCCTCACCGCTCATATCGGCTGGAAAATGAAACAGAACGGCTTTGTTAAAAAAGTTGTCGACCCTTCGTCTAATCAACCCTTTTGTCTGTAAACTAAATCACGAATGGCTGTTCTTGGTTCGGATTGCATGGTCTATTTTCTGAGGCAGTTATTAATAACTCGCTCAGGACAGGGCGGGTATTTCCAAACTACATCTGCGATAAACGGTTCTTTCTTTACTATAAATAACAATGGGATTACGTTGCACTGCGTCACGTTTTGAAATTCATTTTGAGTATACGCAGCATATTGATCTGATACGTGGACTACAAGGTAGTCTTGCAAGCGGTAAATGTTAGGCATTGAGGGTTGTTTTGAGCGCTAAGTTTCAAATTTTGTGATAAGCAATAGGTATTGGTGTTGTTCAGCAGTGCATTGCTCACTCACATGAAGTATTATGCTATTTACGTCCGCTTTCACCGTTTTTGTTTTCTTTTGCAGTTGTTTATCATAAGCACAGTGTGGAGTTAAACCTTAACTTCAACTCTTACGTTGTTTATTTTGAGAGGTGTTTTTTCCCTGATGAGATGCACAGCATTTTATGATTGTATTTTGGGCGCACATTGAGATATTCCTCACAAATTACAGATAAAAGCCACCCACGATGGCGCTTACCAATGTCGCATCAGTCGCTTACTGCTTGTGGTACCAACACAATGCGTGCGCACTAAAACTCAACAGCAGCAGCGCTTACGCATCATTTACACTTTGTTTTTAGTGTTTTCGACACAGAAACAAGAACGCATCGCTTATCGAAGATGCAGATTAGAAATACGCCTCGAGCTATTTCGAAATTCTTCAGCTACGCGTTACAGTATGAAGCATAGCGCGCTGTGCATTACAGACACACCCAGGGTTTTTTTATGGTTTGACCTTGCTGACCCCTAAGACATTTTGACACACCGCAACTTCTTTATCTGACTACCGAGATGGTCGTAAAGCAAGGTTTTAGTGTATTTTGATAGTGGTAGTAAAGCAAGTTCCTGTTGTATTTTGAGAGACCGTTGAAAAGATTAGAAAGACCGAAACGGTCTCCCAAAAACACCTTGAAAAAACACTGGACACACCTATACGATTCTACAAAAATTTAAATGTATTATCACCTCTAAGGCTTCGTTATGCTTAAAGTGCAATGAAGTGACTTGGTCCCAGCAAGACGTTTTCCTCCGCATGCAATTTGTTCGATACACTGCTTACCGAGGCTTTGTTTTCAGGTTTGACGAAACGTTGGTGATCCCAATCATCGAAAACGCCCCAACAGAAGAGCTTTGCAAAAATCTCCAAACTGCCATTGAGTTATATCCCGACAGTAACGCTGTGATTGTTCGTCGTCACGGAGCGTTCGTTTGGGGAGAGACATGGCAATCGGCGAAAGCGCAGTAAGACCATACGATTTTTGTCAGATTCGCACAAAAGACCGTTTGTTAATCGCAAGTCTAGTCATGGTTGAATCGTTCCCAAAAAACAAGCTATTTGGTTTCATCGCGTATGCAGCAGCACTAGATGGTCCACTGCTTGTGCGAAGAGTCGAGATTTTTAACGTGTTTTCGAGTTGACCGTAAGATTTCTTCTCCCTTGTTTAACTTCACACCAGGACCCCGGCATGGGGAAGTGCCGACCCGGGGCGAATCGAAAAGTGCCGCCCCCGGACATTTTGCTAACCGGAACGGGACAGACGTTTAAACCGGGACAGTATGATAGATCCAATCTTACCTAAATCTAACTTCATGTTCATCCGTGAAAGGCTATTTTCTGTTACTTCTTTTCACCAAAAGTGTCGCCCCAGGGCATTGCCCTTCCCCCGCCCCCCCTTGTCGGGGTCCTGCTTCACACCACTGGTTGTGTGCAGTTTGGAAACATTGGCACATCCACGGTGAAAGGCTTATTTGCTATGTTTTTTCAGGGCAGAGTGCTACCATTATCTTTTCAGTCTGGTCGTGAGGTTGAAACAGATAGACGTCGAACCCTTTCAATACCCGAGGAACGAATACGGCATCACCAGCTTCTGAGCCGCCGTCAGTGTCTTCGAATCTGAACTCGTTCTTCAGCTTCGCGAATGCCACCGATCCAGTGAACCCTTGCAGTACATAACGTCCAAAACACTGTGGCCAAACCTTGTTGACATCATCCATCTGCACTGATGACTTCGATAACCTTTGTACATACTCACCACCTTCACGCTTGCGATGCCGAGCAGCAGCTGCGTGCTGCTGGTTAAAACGTCCACTGTTCTTTCACATGCTACCGAAACTCATGCAAAACTCCGGGTACTTTTTTTTGTGAAATGCTGTCTTGGCTCCAGTGGTTAATGTCATGCGTGACAACAGCTGAATCGCGGTCTGAATGATATATGATGAACTACGTGTCAGTTTCTACGAACCGAGGGTGAACGTGTCACTGCCAGGTTTGAAAAACTCCTTATTTTGATGACACGTGTATCGATATCTCGCGTCTAAATTTACAACGAAATTTGTGAAGTCGGACTGTTTAAGGCCAAAACTGGTGCTGAGACGATTGCTTCTGATAGTTCAACTAAGTTCGATGTTTTTTACGCCGTGATGATCTTAAGGAAGGATGAGAAGATTGATGGCGTCTGTTCCATTTCACTCATTGCCGCTATTTCTGCAAGAGCCGCCAATCCTCGGCTTACTCCTGGTTTGCGCGCTGGCATTTGCGCAAACATGAATTCGGCGTTGTGCGCTTCACAGGCCTCCGACGCAGCGCTCAACTACCTGACAAAGTCGGTACTTGGGGTGGGAAGCAAGCTGTTGCTTGTCATATCATAACAGAGACGCTTTTGCTCTATTTCGCTGCCGAGGTCGGATCGTCGTCTGACATTCTTCTGCAGTCAAGCCGTGCAGAACAAACTGGATGCTGTTGGCGAAGGACGCCAGAGAAACTTGAAACGATCTGCTGGCGCAATTCGTGTAGAAGAACCTTAGGAAAGCGGATAACTTAGCAGCCCGTCAAAGGTCGTTTGGGATACTAAATGGCCGAAATTAGATTCGCTGCGATTATAGTTTTTGATAGTTCTCAGATACGATGCAAGTACGATTTTGGCCAAAGCGAAAACAACGATGACGATTTACGGTTTCACGAACATTTCTCCGACTGACGTCGCGAATAGTTTGCGCGTCTGTGACTTTCTGTTTGAAATACGTGCGACCTTTGCAGCTTTAACAATTTTTCTGACTCCAGGGCATCGACGGCTTACCCACTGCCGATATGCACTGCTAAACAGTGCGTTGAAATCGCCATCAGCTGCTTGAATGTTGACAGGGAACGCTTGTTTTATACCGAGTGCGTTGTTTTTATCTTTTCTGTCGGTCGTCGTGGTTTCTGCAAACGACGCGATATTTCGTCATGACCGACTGGGAAACCATCTAGCTGAAAACTTTCTGTGCAATTAGCCTCGAGAAAATTGACCGAGCCTGTTTGCTCCGTTTTGCGGGAGAATGCTGAAGCCTCTGTGCGACGCACTCGTTGAGAGTTACTCCGTTTTTTTTCTTTGCTTCATCCATTTTTTGCTAATTTTGTTACTGGTTACAGCAGACATTCGTCTGTTGATCTGACTATTTCTATCGAGTCTTGAAAAGTTCTGTATTTTGTAGGCGCGTTCGAGAGCTCCGTGTTTGGTTTAGCGAAACGAATGCGTCGACTTCGCCCGAGATATCGAGCCACCTAAAGAGCTTCTTTCTTGCCCAAGCCGTGTTTTTAAGCTTTCTTGCTGTAAAGGTTGCTCGTGTGTTAGTCCCTAGGCACGTCGCTCCGACAGGTTTTAATATTTACGGTATAGTTCGCTAGATCATATAAAGCTGTTCTTGTGAAACGGTTATGCCAAGGCCCGTAACTAGTTGGGACACCAGGGGGTGAAGAGTTTTCTCAAGGAGACGCAAATTATTTTAATTATGCCCAACGCATTTTTCTTGGGGGGCTATTCCCCCATTAGTTGCGGACCTGGTTAGCTCGTGTAGGTTTCGGTGTCTCGTAAAAGGCTTGCAAATCTTGGTGTATGTAGGATGGCAGGGTCGCAATCCAGCTGATATTTTCGAGGGGGCAAAATGATCAAAATCATTGTAACTTGTACTCAACTGCTAAACAGATTTTTTTATAATTTCAGGGGAGGCGAATGACAAGGTTTCCCCTGGTTGCGGGCCTGTAAGATGGAAACTCATCCGCAGTAGCTTCCGTGCATGCTCTCTCCCAACCAATGGCCGGTCCAACCAGAGCCGGATTAAAGGATAAGGGGGCCCGGGCCAATTTTTAGTGGAGGGCCCCTATGACGTAATTCATGACGCCATCGTTTGTAAAAGTTATGTTTTCGCTGATTAGCAAGTTTCCGGTTTGTTTTTTCCGGTAGTCGAGAATGTACTCACTAAAATTTACATACAGTTAGCTGCGAGAAGAGGAAACGCACAGTAGTCATAAAAAA
>JGI24158J21664_10007301_pt1 | contig 14675 bp, 8 predicted proteins | sample Ectturendosymbi3_FD_21664 | JGI IMG/M metagenome (IMG submission 21664) | reverse complement strand
GTTCTCATTTTCGGAAATGTTGCGAAGAGAACTTTTATCTGTGTGTCAGGCTTATGCAGAATCGCATGGAAATATTTTCAACTGCAGCAAAACTGTTTGTATGACCTTTAAGGCTAAGAGTGCAAAAACACGGTCACCCCAGCATTACTGACAAATCGGTGGTAAAAATCTAAAATTTGTTAACCACTACAAATATCTGGGAGCTGTACTGAATACTAAGCTCTCAGATGACAAAGACATTCAGAGACAACTGCAATAAAAATATTGTGCAGCAAACAAGCTGAGAGCCTCTTTTTCCCGCTGTTCACAAGCAGTCAAAAATGTACTTTTTCGTTCCTTTTGTACGCCCATGTATGCATCACAAATATGGTGGAATTTCAGAAAGTCATGCAAGCGAAACTTCTGACCTTTGCGAAATTTCTGACATATTATTTTTTGTAAGTTATTTTGCTTCTCAGAGTAAAGGAATGAAGTTTGGTGATTACTTTTTGATATGTGTTGTGTAAATAAAAACTTTTTGGTTAGATGTCAAATACCCACAACAAGCTACACTACGAGAAAAAGTAAAACCAGTCAAAAATATTGGACTTAATCTCAGACTTCAATTATTTTTCTTTTTCTAACTATAACGCAAACCCTAACCCGACACACTCACCTAAACACCAAACCCTAAGCCCTAATCATCAGTTTTCTCAGGGTATTTTATATGTAGAATGTTGCTCTGTGCATGCGCATACGGCATGAAGTCAGAAATTTCGCTTGACACTGGTGATTCAGCCTCCAACGCTGTTGTAAAACGTTCTGTTTTTATAAAACAGCGTTGTGCAGAATGTGTGTGTTTATCCACTATGAACTTCGTGTCTGCGGGCAAAAATACATTATTATTATATGTGACCGTTTGCGAAAACGTTGTACCACGGTTGAATAACCACGATGACGTCATGGAATGAAATTTCATGAAAATTGCCCCCTCCCCCCGAAATGAAGAGCTGGTTGCGCCCCTGGCTGGTATAGTAGCGTTCGGCCGGTCCTGAATTACAGTAAATCTGTCGAGTAGGATCGAGTAGAAGGGACGGATGTGTAGGATCGCTCAATTAGCACTCGATTGAGAAAAATTAGATTGTGGCGGGCCAGAGGCGGTATAGTATTTCGAAAAATTTCCAATCTGTTAAGTAGCCGTTGCAGCGTGCACATTCATAATAAGCAGGTTTTCAAACGGTTCAACACACACATCAAAAGATTTCAATCTTGGAGTATACTGCTAAACCACAACTACGTCAGCATGATATAAATACAGTGTTTAATCACGAACGTACAGTAAAAACCTGGTGCTTTGTTTAGCTATAATCGCATTATGCCACTTATAATGTAACTCCGGAATATTACAAAGCAATGGCTCTTGGTGCCTGATTTACAATAAATGCTACAGGTGCATTTGGATAAGTCAAGTGTTGTACAGGTAATAGTGGCACGAAAAAAACGGCTGTTTCTTCGTTTTCATAACATGTGTGATAATAGATTTAGTGCACAGCCTTCAAGTGAATTGCTGGTTTTGCTCATAAGGAAGACAAACTATGTGGTTTGCTAAGCCATTTCGCATGTTCAAAAAGACACATTAGGGAGGAAGAAACAAGGAGTCCAAGAAAAAGTTGTGACCCAGCACTTCTTCCCATAACACGATTTCAATTTAACTAAAATTCTCAAAAAGATATTTTTCTTCTGCTTAAAGCTCTTCAAATTTTCAAATTAATTATTATTGCTTCCGTTGTCTATAGCAGGGGGTCCCAACCTTTCGCTGACCATGTACCCCTTCAGCATTTCGACAGATGAGCATTTGCTGCTAGAATTTCTTATGACAAAAAGGCTGAGTAAAATAACAAAAATCCACTGAATTTTTAAAATAAATTTTACATTTTTAGAACTATAAAGATAGACTACGTTTCTATGTCTCAAAGTTAATATGCCGATGTGCATTGACAAACGACAAGAAGGGCGTTGTCGAATTGGAATGCTAGCCATAAGGCCATCTCTGACCTAAACGCTAGAGCAGTGTTTTTCAACCAAGGTTCCGTGGGTTGCTGTCAGGGGTTCCGTCGAAACAGACCGAAATTGCCTGGGAAGAAATTCGCAACCACAGTTCTATGCGGTTGTAGCAATATAGACACTTGGATCATTGCATAGGGTTCAATGAGCAACGCAAACATTTGCGGAAGGTTTCCCTGCAGCAAAAAGGTTGAAAAACATTGCGCTAGAGGTTGCCGACCCCTGCTCTAGTTTTTAGTTGAGCTCAGCGAAAAATGTCTTCCAACTCTAGCACGTGGCAGATACGTAGCGGATGCAGGTTAAGTAGCTATACTCGAGCTCAGTGTGTCAACGTCGCGACTTCATGATGTGGTGGTGTTTGGTGTAGTACCAGCAGTTCGTCTGTGTAGGCTAAATCATCTTGTTCCAGATCATAAAAGCATTCTTTTTTCAATTATACCTATTTATTTTCAAAAAGCATATTCCTCTGAAACGTTTTTTCACAAGTTGCTATGCCGCGCAGTGGTGTTACCTGAAGAAATCTGTTTGTGTACCACATGGGCGCAATTTTGTCGTAAAATGGGGGGGAACAGATTGGTGTGAAACCAATATATTACAAAACCTAAAGAGAAAATGTGGGGGAACATGGCATATTATATCTCTACTGTCTGAAAAAGTGAGGGGACGCGTCCCCCGTGTCCCCCACCTAATTGCGCCCATGGTGTACCACAGTATGAAAATCAAACAGCATTTGTACCTCAAATGTCTCTATGTACGAGCTGGTATTGCATGGAATATAAGGGCTTATTTTGAGCAGGTTTCGCTGTTCAGTTTCAAGGGCTCTGCATGGTTTTGTCAACAGCTGAAAAATGTGAGTATTTGCATTCGTAATAGGCACACCTGTGAATAACCCTGTTGCTATTTTGGCGGATTACACGTTTACAATTCAGTGTTACAAATCAGGGCCGCAAGTATGTGATATTTTCGGGGAGGTGCAAAGTGATTGCAACATGTTGTTTCACCTCAACTAAAAAATTTTTGGCGTTTTCATGTTTTTGAGAATTTCGAAAGGGGAATTGCCCGGTTGCCCCCCTGGTTGCGGGCCTGTTACAAATGGTCATCAAAAAACTCGCATGCATCACTGTCTCCGCTATCAACTTCATAATCTGTTAGGTCCAAGTCCGTAGTAAATGTATCGTCGTGGTGTTTGAGCCTCAATTCTACCCTTCCGAAAGCTATTAGACCAATACCAAGAGCCCGATGAGACCTAGGTCACTGTTGACACGTGGTTGAAAGAAAAGTATCGGAAAGTTTTACAGCATAAAATGTGATCGACAAAGCAGTTTGAGACTGAACGTATAACGATCATAGACGTATCCAGGGGGCCCAGGGGGCCATGCCCCAAATTTTAGAATATTTAGTCATTTTATGCTTTGAGAGGCGGTATCCCAAACAAAATACTGTTGCTCGTCTAAAAGCAAGCATTTTGTCCCCCAAAATTGTTTTGTCTCCCCAAACAATTTTGGGCTAGCTACAACATTGACAACGAGTGATCCACAACAAGTTCCACAGCATTTGTTTGGATGCGTCAGAATACGATTTTATTGAAATGAGATTGGTGCGTGATGAGAAAGGACATGCGTGAAAATTAGGTCGCCAGGATTTCGCAGTAGGGGGGGACGAAAACCACAAAGGGAGACCACATGTTCAAATACTATATTGGATGCATGCAGAAACTGGGGGGCCAAATATGAAATGGGTGGCATAGATTTCAAATGGGGGTCCGGGCATCACTGGCCCGCCCGCTGGCGACGGCCCTGTAGGTCGCACCCCTAATTAAAAATCTGGTACTGATTGACCCTTTAAGAAGCTTTGTTGATAAGTGTCAAGCACTTTTTCGCAGCAGGTTTATCCGAACCAGTCCTGCGTATCAGACTGTCGTATTCCGCAAATGCGACGTTGGCAGGGACGGAGAGACAGCATTACACCACGCGTGAGTAGAATGCGAAAGTCTGTCTCTCCTGGTTTATTTCACGGATGGAGAAACCTCTAACGTTAGGTCGATTTTTTATGAATAAAAGAGTAAGATGAAACATTTCCAGATATGCTTGCGGAATTTTGCAGGTGGTTGCGCGTGGATCTTTTATTTGGAACATCTAACTTGCCCTTGTTGCAACACTTTCGTAAAGAAAAAAAAGAACTGTCGTTTTCAGTTACATATTCAATTCGTTTACTATCCTGACAACAATCGACGTTTTAGCGATCGAAACATGTCTGTAGATATCTACTCGTTCATTTACTTCCAGGAAAGAACGAAATAACAACTCTTCAATGTCACCTGTTCTGAATTTTACAGCCAGCGAGCGTTGTTGCTTTGTGGAGAAATTTCCTGTTTACAAAAACAAGGCCGGATTTACCTGTCTAACGGGTCCTGAGCCAAACTCATATGTGGTTCGCCCAATTCATACAAATGTTGAATGTTTCAACACCCATTCCCGTAATGTTTTTAAATGGCCAGTGCCACCTTGCGCTTCAATTTTTAGTGAGTGTTTTTTTCATTTTTCATGACACAGGAGTTGGCCCCCAGATACGGGCCCAAGACCTATGGTCTATTTTTTGAAATGGTAAATCCGTCTCTGTAACACCCACACAGCACATTCTAAATTTCAACTGCTAAAATTCGAATGAAGCCACACGTTGATGTAGAGGTGATCATATCGGGTGGTGCTGCTGCAACGGCAGCATCCGTCAAATACAAAAAGTTTTACAGCGCAGATATCTACGGTTGTACGGCACGTACAGATACAGTAGGTCCGCAACGTGTTGTTAGAAAACTAGTTCAGCCAAACACCGCAAGTGTACCGCATACCTTTTTGTTGAATGTGCGCAAACTAGGGTTGGAGCGATGTGCAACCGTTATCGCAGCCGGCTGCTTGTCTTGGCTGCTGATAATGCGTCACGAACTCGAGCAAACTTGGTCTGCGAAGGAGTGTAACAGACAGTCCGCTGCAATCCATGTTCGAATAACTCGCTGCACCCCGCAATGACGTCTATCTACAAATGCGGTACTGGCGCACTCTTTCCAAAGCGCATAAAGATTCTGCGGCACCTAGGCTAGGGTGATATATGACGAGCTTTCAAACTATTTATATATGCTGGCCTGTTGCGGACGGCTGGCTTGCCTGTTTTAAAATTAATCTCGCTGCAAATGTCGTGTTTAGACTTGAATACGCTCGTAAACTCGATGAGCACCTGATAAAAAACATTCGCCGGTCATAAAACACGATTTCCCTGCCGATAGGAGCTGGGTTGGGTAGTTTATCTGGCAGTTCAACTCATTTCTTCATCTCGTGGGTGCTTGTTGTGCTCCTAGAAGGCAGTCATTGATTTTTTTTCAGGACGTGACTGGCACGTTGGCTTGCACGAAAATACGTCGATCAGAAAAAGCGAACAGTGACTGCTTCTTTTTCTACCCTCTTCAAAGTGACTTTAAGCGGCTTTGGTATGTCGAGCGACGCTACAAGGCCTGCAACCAGTAAATACTAACGCCCGACGCAACTAGCATGCAGATAACAAGCTGATCGCTTTGCTGCGCAGCACACTGAGGGTCGTTTCTTAACCTACTGATCGTTTGACGAAAAAAATGTGGCTCACTCATTTATGTAAATTCGGGATATGTTGCAAGCAAGATTCGCAACGAAAATAAACTTTGAAAAGATCGGCCAAGACAACTCGTAATCGCAAAAGCCAAGTTTGAAATTGAGATGTGCATGAGCGTGGCATCTGCAGGAAACGCCGAACATATCAAAATATATGACAGCAGGTCTGCCTACCTACCAATTTTTCGTTTTATGCCCGGTGTCAAGCGAAATTTCTGAGCTTGTCAGGCATTTCGCATGACAGGTCAAGCGAAATTTCTGACCTCTGCGGCATTCCTGATTTATAATTGTATGTCAGTTATTTCGCTTCTCCTAGCAAAGGAACAAACATATCTAGCATAGTTGCCAGGCGCAACATACAGTATATTTGAAAACAGCTCAAAGGAACAAACCTTGACGATGAAGTTTTTAATGTCTATTGCAAAAATGAAAACTTTTGGTTAGACCGCAGATACTGAGATAGTCCACGAAAAGCGGCAGTTGGGGAATAAATAACTACTGAAAAACATTTTGCCTTGGTCTTAGACGTCAATTAGTTTTCATTTTCTGACGCTAAGACCTAACTCTAAGCCTAAACCTAAGCCCTAACCGTAAATTCTAAACCATAACCCTAAACAATAACACTAAACCTATCCCTAGCCCTAAACCTTAACCCTGATCATCAGTTCTCAGCATATTTCATATTTCAGTGAACAGCAACCGCTTGCAAATGCATGACCTGAAATATCACTCTGTGCATGCAAATGGCGTGAAGTCGGAAATTTCGCTTGACACCGGGCGTCTTCACTCGGGCGCAGCTATCACATCGAGAATCGAAAGTGACCTACCCAATAACCATCACCAAACGCTTAGTGACTATCGATCTATTAATGACGAGGAAAAACTGGTGACAGTATAGTCGTCCCATGAAACAATGCAACGAGTTTTTATGACGTGTAAATAGCTATTTAAAAATGAAAATGTCCAACGTATTTTCATGAAATCCTGTACTTTTTGCGTTTTTCCTAAAACCAAATCAAATTTTCCCTCAAGAAAAATGTGGTAATGAAAAAATAGCGTTACATTTGCAAAGGTAATATATGGAAGGAGCCCATTTCTTGACAAACCTTTTACATTCTGTAAAGGAGACAAAACACCTTTTTTGATGTTGACCAATTTGGTAACTATTAAAAGTTTATGACTGAAACTTGCGCTGGTCAAATTCAATCTTTTTGTTCTTTTTTTATGCAGCGACTTTCATGTCATCGTAACATTTTTTACCGTGCGGCATAGTTAATTGTTTAAAAATTATCCCCTTTAAAAATATGATAAAGCGAAACATAAAAGTGTCTTAGAAATAACCGACAATGTATTTGAATTGTCCTCGTAAAATAAAAGAACCTCAAGGTAATGAAGATCAAGTTGAAAAGTCTTGGTCTCCCTACTACTGTATGCGATATCGTTGCCCGTTTGAACCTTGGAATGTTAAGAACCAAACTTTGCTTTCTCTTATGTATTCGTTTTAGTATCACATGCAACCAGCACTACAACACATATTTTATGCTATGCTTTGTGTAAGAAGCATGGCTATTTTTTTTAAATCTAGAAAGACCTATTTGAAGTTGATTTGAGAAAAGATGGTAATTAGTTCCCTATAGTTGGCTGCACCCAAGGTGGTCGCAAGTGGAAGACCGTTGGTGCCTGTCTCCCTTATTTGTAGTTGGTGATCCCCAGGTGGATGTGGGTGATCACTTTGTTTAGTCTTTCCTTGAAGCCGCTCCCCTTTTTGTTGCTTCCTAATAAAAACCGGATGACGCATCTGACTAGGTTCACTTTATCCTTGAAAATGTGATTGTCAATTGCAGTTAATGCAATTAATGTAATTGCTGATGTAATTTTCATTTGCAGTGCTAGCACAGAAAGGTAGCACTGTTTACGTGGCTTCACGCTTTATCAAAAGTTGTTTTTTGCAAGTATTTTTGAGAACGCTCAACCGTAAAGATCACGTTGTACGTACATGCGTTATTTCAAAGAGCTTGGACTATCTGCGTCAAAAGAGTTTGACGAATGAATTCAATCAAACAAATAAAAAAGGCTAATTTGTTTGGTAGGCAAAAAAGTGATTACTATTACCTTTCGTAAATACAATAGAAAATCCCAACACTTGCGTAAGATTCAAAGAACAACGGTTTGGTAAAATAGAAAAAAGTAGCCTACATAAAAACATCAGTTTGGTAAAAAAAAACTTTTTACACAATTTCATATGTATGTTCTTTCACGCCATAGAATATCGTGAATTTTTGTGGAAAAAGTTAAATGACGCAAGGTGGGTGCTGTCATGATTGTGATTAATTTGCGATAAAACTTCATCTCCACATCAGCGAAAATGTTCCAAATTATACGTTTGCATATACACATGAATTGCGGAAATAGACCGTTAGTCTTCATGTTACATATTACATAAATNCGGCGTTCTTTCATTGGTGCTTTATTTCTTACACCCATTTTCNACTGGATCAAACACAAGCACTGGTGCTTGTTNTCTACTTTTAAATCGACATGTCCTAACCACTTTCCCCATGTAAACTAACCGCATCACATTGACCGCTACTTTTCTGCGTGCACCTGCGAGGTTCAGTGCCTGCCACGCCCACATGCAGTTACAAACGAAACCAGAAAGCTAAACCTTGCGCTTATACTAACCAGGTAACGCCAGCAACAGGTTGGGGAAATTGGAAAGGTCCACGTAGAAGTTGCTCCCAACAAGGCTCATTGTCGAATGCCTGCATAATATGAACACGCACCTTTCCGCAGCAGTAGCTCTGCTGACAGCGGCCAAATCGACGACTGTAAGACCACACACCTCTCAGCCGTTTGGAAATACGAGCCTACAAATGCTTCCGCTTAGTTCATAGGTAATGATTAATTCCTGGAAGGTGGAACCCGCGTTGACATGATGAACCACTCAGGCATTGGTTGACATCGCTTAAGCTCTCTTCCCCTTTAAATCCATTGCGTCAATAGGAAGTAACTAGCGTTGAGGTACAAGTTCAGACACATTCATTTTGGTGGGGTTTTGCCCTTTCCAGCATCGCGGTGTATTGACACAGCGCCGTAGAGCGGATTGACGGCTGTAGATGCTGACATTTTTGGCTTATCGTTCTNTCTGTGCAGTGTCTTGAGCGACGTCACTCCTAATCATTTCAACATGAACTTCAGTCATTGGGNTTGGTGAACGCCGACTGCTGCGGCTCAGTGCAAACCTTACGCAAACTTTCTCACTACCGCAGTCAAGGCAGCAAAACACTTGCCATTTGCCATGCTCACATAGTTGGCAGTGATTCATTTGATGCGTGGGTGTACCTCCTGTCTCGTACTCTGGTTACTCGTACACAAAACGGGGAAATGCTTTGCGAGAAAAATCACCAAACGTGTTACAAAGAAAAAAACTGCCGAGCCATTGAAGAATTGTGAAGATGGACTTGATCCATAACCACCACGACGAAAATGCAAAATATAAATAAATTTGCTGTTAAGTGTCAACCAATATTATCGCAACATTAGCATGCAGTCATCTGCCCGAGTTCTTTTCAATGAATGCTATTACAGTTGTTGCATCCTCTTCGAAGGATTTAGCTGTTCTGTGTTAATTTCGCGTTGTTGAGTTTGTCCAACAGCCGACTTAAATGTAATGCCAGTAGCGTAGCCAGTCCGAACTTTTGGGAGAGACCAAATAGTTTGACTTTAAGCGAGCAGCAGTATTTGGTTTAAGGACATCATCTTGAAGCACAAAACATTAAGATATGCTAGAAATTTGGGTGGCATGGACGCTTTAGCCCACCCTGGCTACGCCTATGTTTAATGCGTTTCATTGCATCGCATTTTGTATCCACCGTAGAGCCTGCTAAGCAACATACTCGAAGCTTTTTCAAACATTTTCGTTTCTGGTGTTGAAAGACAGGGGAGAAAATAAATTTTTATGACCAGGAGGTACACACCCTATGTTCGCACACAATCCACAGTATTTTTTTAACTCAATCTATTTTTAAATTCAAAGCGGACGCATATGCTCAGAATCATTTTGAGTGGATGCTATTGCATCGTCAAAACTTGTGTAAAGTGTAACATAGCGTTGGGTGTGAAGTACTTTGTTTTCACGTGCCTAATGGAGAGACTTATACTTGACAGATTGCAGTGGTTGCGAAACTATTGGAAATTGGGGCAAAGAACAATTAATCTAAATCTAAAAACAATTAATCATATAAAAATAAATTATGCTGCCGATTACAGTAAAGGTTGCTACGAACAAATTCGCAGTTTGATTAAGGATCACTTCTCTGATGAATTTTTTACACTTTGCGGTTATATTACGCCGTATGTTGGAAAACCGTCTCCGCACAGCATCACCACAACGACTGCGTGTTTGACAAACTAACACAAAAGATCTGTGTTTAGAAGTTTTGGCAAAAATTGCACTGAAACGACTACTAGATGTTTTCGCTGAAAATTGTCACAAAGGACCACATACCTGTGGGCAGATATCACAACACAATTTTCGACCACGTAATGTAGGAAGATCAACCATCATTAACAAATGAAAAATAAAATTTTTTCTATAGTTACTTTGCTCGGTCACACATGCACAAGCACTTTCAGCTGCGAACATGATTCCAGTAACCAAACCGCAGTGTTGTGAAGAGCAACTCAAAGCATCCACTCAACAGGCTTGCGTCACCGGTATATCTCCCATCATTTCAAAACTATTGTTATATTTGATTGCTTGAGACATTGCTGAAAAAGCGAGGCAGACACTTCCAACAGTCCCAATCGTGCTACCAACATCCAGCAGTAAACTATCCTATCTGGCTTTCCGGTGACAGGTGAAGACGTAAAAATGGTTTCTAGCTAGCGATAAAATACCCATGCACTTTGTGCGTTAAACGCACACTTCAGTTTGTAAAGGGCATTTGAGCTGATAGAAGTTTTGTAAAACTGCGAGGAACAGCGCACTAGTTCTTTTTTTACTTTCAGTGTTCCAAGAAAACCTTGCAAACTGTATCCGAATTCCAGATTTACAAACACAAAACGAATCTTTAGCTCAGTATTGCTTGGTTTTGTTTTTGAAACGGTGTTTTTCGAAAATTGTCTCAAAGGCTCCTTTTCATGTCTGGCAATTCATGCTCAAGCAAACCAAAATCAACGAAATTTACACTGCAGTATCAATTTTCCCACACTTGCAAACATTTGTTGCCAGGGCCGGATTTAGCTGATGCGAGGCCGCCGCCCTAAGATAATTCACTTGCGAGGCTCCCTCCCACTGTTACGAGGAAAAAATGGAAAAGCGTTNAGCACTTTGCGCAAAGCCGAAAATGTCGATATTGNCGCTCTAAAAATACGGNCAATAAAAAATTATAAATCANTGCTAGAGTGCCTCACGATCGGTGCATTTGTTNCTGCCTTCAACGTAAAAGCGTTCAATGACATGATGTTGTTCAAATCGTACTTGGTCGGCGGAAATAGGATTATTAATTTNTGTAGACAAACCAACCGAAAACGTCANGATTAAATATTTGATAAAACACTTGGCCTACGTTTTATAAGTTTCACGTCTATTTTTTCTTATCTGCGCTCAGGGGCGTAATGAGGGGGAGCAAGGGGGCACAATTCCCCGGGTCGAATCACTACGGGGGCGACAAATCGTTGCAGGGGACGCCGAAAACTCCAAACAATGCCACAAATACTTTCTTCAATACAGTACATTTGCTTCCGAAAGACCTCGGTTTCGAAAATGGGGGCGCCAAACTTGCTGCTTGCCTCGGTCGCCATCTAATCTCGTTACGCCCCTGTCTGTGCTCATATGTATGGCGGCATAAAGACAATAAAGCACACGTGAGGACCACATTGCGACTCGCTTATCACAGCTGTAAAAGTCCCACACACACGAGCAAAACACGTCGAGTAAAACGTACCCAAATGGTTGCAGCTGCTAGGTTCACGATTAGCATGTTTGTTACTTTTTCAGACTTCTAAGAATCGAAAGCAACGAAACTGTCACGCGAAAGGAGGTGATGTTCAAATCAGAAACGTTGCCAGAGGTTTTCAATAGGGGTTTACAGTTGCGCAGGTGGACTTGACATTCTGAAAATTTGATAAAATCTCCACTGATATATAGTGTTTCATATTTAATTTGGAGGGGCTGAATCCACCAATGCTCTCCGTAGCGACGGGACTGGTTTAAAAACTTCCTTTATGCTGTCATTATTGAAATACGTAAAAAAGCTACAATCACTGGATCAAGTAATGATGAACAGAACACAATAAACAATTAAAAAGTTTTTTTTCTGCCCTTCATAACAAAATCATCTAGGAATTCATTAAAATTTGTTTGCCTACGTTTGTCACTTCCAATGCACCGAATGCTTAGCTTGGAGAGGGCAACATCTGGAACATTGCGACCTTTAAATTCATTCGATCAGCTTTGATCAGGTGCATTTCAAACACGAACAGCCACAAGTTTTTTCGCCTGATTTACACGTAACAATCGGTACGATTCAGCAAACACAAAAAGCCAGGGTTGCCAGTTTGGCTTTTTTGAGGCCAAATTTGTAATTTTTGGCCTTTTTTCAACTCCTCATGCTTTTTTTTATTTTTGAAAAAAGGCCAAATAAGATTTGACTTTTTTTGGCCTTTTTTGGCCATGTAGACTTTTTATTGCGATTTGGCATATTTAAACATGATTTTGGCAGGTTTCTGGGCACTGCCAGATTTCTAGACACTGTTTCTGGACACAATGATAAATTTTCATTGGAAACTCTGCACGAGAATTTATAATTTTTTGTTTTGCTATTACATGCTTATAAATTTGCAGTTTCAAGTTACTCTTCATCAAAACCAAAAGTTTCGAGAAGTTCATTAATGGAGTGAGCTTTATTCTTTTTATGTATAAAATATGTACATATTGCCTTTCAAATACGCATTTGGGTGGTTTTAAGGTGTCTTTGTGTATTTGGCTTTTTTTGGTGCTATTTGGCTTTTTTAAAGGGTTGATCTGGCCTTTTTTGCTTATGACTACCTGGAAACCCTGCAGGAAGCAGCCAACGTGCTTTGAGTATATCGACACAATGGTCGGCATGCGGCTTGACCAACGGTCATATTGACATTCATAGAAACTCGTTGGAAGACCCTAGCGCAGTGGTTTTTAAAGTGAGTGCGATCGAAGCCCTAGGGTTCGACGGCGAGACTTAACTCCTGCTGATTAAACCCACGAGAAAGACTACTGTACAATTACATGTAAACTGTTGATTCATTCTATTTCAGTAATCCATTTTTACTTTCTGTTATATTGGGAAAAAATGGGTTTCGACAAAAGCTTGGACATCTACGAAAGGGTTCGGCGTGTTTGTAAAGTTTAAGAACCACTGCCCTAGCGTTATAAACACGGAATCTGATTAGGAGATTAAAACTAAATTTCATGAAAAANTAAGACAAAAATTTTGACGAATATTTATCGAACTGATCATATACTGGTAATTNACTCTATGCCTACCACAGTTTGCTGGAGACCCCCTTGAATCTTGAGGCCCTAGGCTTAAACATACAGAGCCTATTGGTAAATCCGGCCCTGTCTGTAGCATACTTTCTGGTAAGCCATGATAACAATCTATCCTATATCAAAACTATTAAACTTGGTAGGCTGCTGTTGCGGCCAAAAACCATTAATGTAAATCTAAATTTTGTGGGCGCTTTGTCTGTATTCCCATATCCCTATAGCCTGTAGGCAGGGCCGGCCCTAGCAGGTGCGGGGCCCAATGCAAGACCTGGGCGCGGAGCCCAATGCAAGATCTAGGCGCGGGGCTCCTCTAAGCAGTGATTTTATGACGTCATCGTGTTCAGTCAACCGTGTTACGATCGTGGTAGAGTGTAGATGTAAAGCACTAACATGAGAATTGAGTACATTTGCTAAAGTTCGATAGCAGTGGAAATTCGCCAGTTTTGACGAGAGCGTTCTTTGTTAACAATGAAATTTACATGGTGTTTCTACTGAATTCTCAAGTGCAAGGTGTATCTGGCAAAAATGAGCAATCTACCCAAACACCGTGGCGCGGGACCCAGTGCAGCTGCATCGGCTTAAGGCCGGCCCTGCCTGTAGGACCTTGAATCCGAATATTAATATCTTATGNAGTTGTAAANGTTATTGATCAGTACCACAGTCTTCTACATTTTCAAAAGTTACTCAAAGTTTAAAACTGATTAAATAGAAATGAAACTGAGAGTCGACCACTCGCTAAAACTTTTCACAAATATATGTATTAGAAGCGTGCTCTTCAACAGGGTTTCATCAAAACATGTAGTGGGGTTCTGTGAATTTTAAGGGTTCCGTGAGGGTTCCGTTTTTTTAGGGAAATTATTTCTTCTTTCAGTATGTTGATGCGTCATTAATTATGAATTATTTTAGATCACCGTGCGGCATTCAGACTCCAAGTAGGCCAGTTAGTTATACAGGACAAGGCTCCCATTCAGTAATTAAAAAAAAAAAACAAATTGCACCTGAACAAAAACGTTTGCCTACAAAAAAAACAGAAATGTTAATTTGCAAAAAGACTTATGAATGCAAATACATGAAGTGAAACGGTGATGAAAATACTGATTTACTTATAGTTCCTCTTCCAAATTTTTATCTGCAGCGTGAACATTTACATTTGGATCATTTTTCCATTGCTCAAGTCATCATGTTGGTGACATTCTCCATTAATGGTGACATCTTTCACTAATTCAGGCTTAGGTATCTATGCCGTTTTGCTGGCTTCTTGACGATGCTTGTTTTGCCAGCAACCTTTCCTTAGCAGTCACTGTTTCAGTGAGATTGTTTTTGTTTTAACATTATTAACAAGTGAAATCCTTTCTACTGATGCAAAAAGCGTGGAACAAAACATAAATGTGGTCATTATGTTAAAACGAATTCCAAATTCCGATTCATCTAAGCCAGGGGTTCCCAACCTGGGGTGCATGTACCCC